>JAEEGL014404681.1_pt1 | contig 33086 bp, 28 predicted proteins | sample 9134231 | NCBI WGS metagenome assembly JAEEGL01 (sample SAMN16246548, study PRJNA631951) | gut metagenome | biome: gut microbiome; feature: rumen; material: fiber-attached | host: Bos | place: Iran: Karaj | collected 2018-10 | reverse complement strand
GACAGGCCTAGCATCCAAAGTCGCGAAAGTTGCATGTATGAATAAACTATTACGAGTAATTTATTCAATGTGTAAACTTGGTGTTATCTTTCAATAACATAATTATCATACACAATTAAAAACAAAAAATCTAGTTTCCTCGATTCTTTTTGTCGTATAAACATTAATAAATAAATCTTTCAAAAAAATTCTTGATTTTGCTTATCTAATTTATTTTGCATTTTATTTCTAATTGATTAGCATATTCTTACTAATTTTTGTCACAATATAAAAATTATTTGAATATTTTGATAATTATTAATATTATCAAAACAGAATATTTTTATTCATCAATAGTCACTTTAAAATCATGAAAATTCAAAAGAAGTTTAGAAATCGTTTTATTCTTTGCTTTGCACTTGTGCTTCCACTAGGCGCTTTTGCATCATGCTCTTCAACAGGCGAAAACAATAATTCTGGAGAAAATGGTTCAAATCCTGGTGGTAATACAAATCCAGGCGGAGATAATAACCCAGGTGAAGCAAGAACAGTCACTATTTCTTTTGATACCGGTGTTAGCGGAGTAAGTGTTGCTCCAATTTCTGGAAAAGTTGGCGATCCTGTTCCGATTCCAAATCCACCGCAAGCGATGGATAGAACTTTTATTTGTTGGTTACTTAATGGTGCTCAATATCAATTTTCAGTTTTTCCAGAAACAGATATAACTCTTGTAGCAAAATGGGAAACTAATTCATCTAATTTTTATACAGTAAGATTTGATACTGGGGACTCTTCTACTTCTCAAAACGTTAGAGTTGCACCAAATGAATGTGTTTCACCTATTCAAGTTGGAAATAAAAGTGGGCAAGTATTCCGTTGCTGGACTTTAAATAATAATTACTTTAATTTCACAACTCCTATCACTTCTAACATTACTTTAACAGCAAAATGGGTTGAAAAAACCAATCTTGCTACTGTTTTGATCGAACTTTATGGAAGCGATGGCAAACTTGTTAATATTTCAAATGTCGGAAAAGACACTCCTGTTTCAAGTTCAATTACAATCTATGATCAAAACGGAACTGCTTTAATTAGTGATGCTGTTTCAAATTTCAAGGGTCGCGGAAATGGATCTTGGAAAAAGCCTAAAAAAGGTTACAAAATTAAACTTGATAAAAAAGCTGATTTATTTGGAAGAACCGCAAATAAACATTGGGTAATTGTTCCTTGCCAAAACTTCCCAGATAATACAATGCTCATCAACTACACTGCTTACACAATGGGTCGAACAATTTTTGATAATATAGAATATTCTCCATATACTGTTTGGACTGATGTTTATATAAATGGAGAATATTATGGTGTTTATGATTTCGCCGAACATCTTCGTGTAGCTAAAGGAAGAGTTGATATTGATAGTCAATATGGCGTTGAAGATACCGGATATCTTGTTGAACTTGATGCTTTAGCAACTCAAACAAGAAAAGATGTCGACTATTTTGGTGTTACATATACTACAACTTCAAGCGGTAGCGGCGGAAGACCTGGAAGCACTTCAACTACAACCAATAATTACACTGTTCATTCCCCAAGTCCTGAAGATTATGAAACCGAAGGTCAAATAACACAAGCTCAATTTAAGACTCAAGTCGCCTATATCAAAAATAAATTGCAAGAAGTTTATACTGCAATTTGTAATACAACTAAAAATTATTCAACCTTTAGTCAACTTGTTGATGTAGATTCTCTTGTTGATATGTATATTTTAGAAGAATTCTATAAAAACTCTGATGTTGGTCATAGTTCTTTATATCTTTATAAAAAACCTGGTGGAAAATTCTATTTCGGACCTCCATGGGATTTTGATTGGGCCGGTCCACATTCAAGTGATAGTGTTGGTAAATATAATGGCACAGATAACGGCCAAGATATTTATGTTGCTGGAAACGTTAAAAATAAATTTGCTATTTTCACTGAAGCTTATAAAGTTTCTGAATATTTAACAAAAGTTAAACAACGTTGGAAAGTTCTTTCTCCAAAGATTCAAGCATATGCTAATAGTTTATTTACAAATGATTTCTATGCTGCAAATCGTTATGCGCTTGGAAGAAACTTTGTAAAATGGCCATGGCCTGAAAGTGATAGAAGCACCCAAGCTCAATGGGAAACAAAATGGATCGAAGCTTGTAACACATTTAAAACTTGGTACACAAATCGTATTAATTATTTGAATAGTGCTTGGGCAATCTAATATATCTTTATATATAAATAAATGAATTCTTTCGAGAATTCATTTTTATTTGTATTTTGTTTTATTTGTAAATTAGTTAGGTATATAATTCTAGTTATGGAAAACGAAGAGACTATTAAATTAATTGAATTGACACTAGAAAAAATACGTCCATTCTTACAAAGAGATGGTGGCGATGTCACCTTTGATTCTTTTGAAGACGGAATTGTTTATTTAAATGTTCATGGTGCTTGTGAAGGATGCGCTCTCATCGATCAAGATCTTCAAGGCGGAATTGAAGTTATCTTAATGGAAGAGGTCCCAGGAATTATCGCCGTTAGAAATGCGGCAGATAAAAAATTCATTCACGAACAATTAAAAGCGTTAAATCCTAATAAATAAAAAAGAAGCAACAGCTTCTTTTTTTGTTTTGAAAACCCTTCTAAAGTAGGATATTTTCTAAATTATTAACAATAATATAACCTTCTTTGTTATATACATCTTCTCTATTGTATCTAATTGGTTCTCTCGTAACTAAATTCAAAACGTAGCCACCGGCTTCTTCTACAATAATTTGGAAAGCGGCTGTGTCCCATTCTTTAGTACCGTTATTTAATCTATAAGAAATTTCTGCACTACCTTCAGCTATAGCACAAGCCTTTAAACTTGAACCTCTTCTTTCGATACGAATAATTCTATTTGCGTGACGCTCTAAAAGTTTTTGTTCATTTTCTTTAAAATGAAAAACAGAAATCAAGGCAGTTAAATTATCGATCTTATCATTTACATGAATTCTTTCGCCTTTTTCTCCAATTTTTCCTTTATATGCGCCATGACCTTTTGATGCATAATAATAAATTCCTAAAGCTGGGGCTGCAACAACTCCTGCAACTACTTCATGTTTATAAGCTAAAGCAATGTTACAAGTGAATTCTCCATCTTTTGCGATAAAATCTTTTGTTCCATCAACTGGATCGATGATAAAAACATAATCATTTTGAAGTCTTCTTAAATCATCATTACTTTCTTCAGTTAAAAAAGAATAATTAGGGAATAAACGATGTAATCTATCTCTAATTAATGCATCAGTTGTTTTATCTGCTTCAGTAACTGGGCTATTATCTTCTTTTATTTCAGTATGAAAACCATTGTCATAATATCTCATGATATTTTCAGAAGCTTCGACAACAACCTTTAACATTTCTTCTAATTCACGTTGAAACATAATTTTACCTCATATTGAAAAAGCCATCTTAAGATGGCCATTTCTTTAAGCAGCTTTTCCGTAGGAACCGAATGCTTTAAGTAATTCTTCTACTTTTGCTTCAATTGCTTGGCAGCCTGGTTTTAAAACTTTTCTTGGATCAAAACCTTTACCTGCTTTATCTAAATCTTTTCCTGCTTCAAAGTATTCTCTTTCAGCAGCAGCAAATACTAATTGTAAGTCTGTGTTGATATTAACTTTAGAAACACCTCTTTCGATTGCGCTTCTAACCATATCATAAGGAATGCCTGTACCACCATGTAAAACTAATGGTTTTCCATTTGTTGCTTCTTGAATTGTTTTTAATAAATCAAGGTTTAAACCTTTCCAATTTGCTGGATAAATACCATGAATATTTCCAATGCCAGCAGCTAAGAAATCAACACCTAATTCAGCGATAATTTTACATTCGTTTGGATCAGCTTGTTCACCTGCACTGGTGACACCGTCTTCTGAACCACCGATTCCGCCGACTTCACATTCAACTGAAATACCTTTTGAATGAGCAAGAGCGATAATTTCTTTTGATTTTTCAAGGTTTTCTTCAAATGGATAGTGTGAACCATCAAACATAACTGATGTATAACCTGCTTCAATAGCAGCTTTTGCACCTTCATATGTACCATGGTCAAGATGTAATGCAACTGGGACTGTAATTCCTAAGAATTCAACGATATTTTGAACCATATTTGCAACTGTCTTGAAACCACACATATATTTATTTGCACCTTCACTTACTTCTAAGATAACAGGTGCTTTTGCTCTTTCACATGCGGTCAAAATTGCTTTTGTCCATTCTAAGTTGTTGATGTTAAAAGCACAAATTGCATAATGTCCTTCGTGTGCTTTATTAATCATTTCTGTTGCACTAACTAATGCCATAAACTACTCCTTCTTTCTATTTTATATTATAAATCTTCTCTAGATTTATCGTAGTCAATTGAATCATCGACTTCGTCTTCGTCGCCTTCAATACCTTCAGCTTCACGTTCTTCTTCTGAATATTCTTCAAGGTCCATATTTCCGGTTGTTTCATTATCAATATCTGAATAAACATCGTTCATATCGATATGGACTTTTTCATACTTTTGACGTGATCTTAAATCCCACTCGTTTTCACCAAGTGTGACAAATCTTCCATCTAAAGATAAATTTGTATAGAAGTTTGAAATTCTATCTGCTTTTTCTTCTTCTGATAATTCTAATTTTTCACAAACTGAATTATATAAGTCTTTAAATTTAACAGTTGAACCAGCATCAGTTAAAACACTAAATGCTACATCTACCATTGATTCGTTTTTATAATTTTCCATAATTTCACCTCGCGTTAATTATAAATAATTAAGTTTTAAATTACCACTTATTTAATAAAGGTCAACCCTCTTTTTAAATTTCTAAATTTTTTCAATTAAGCAAACACAATATGCTTCGATGGCTTTCCCTTTTCCAACAGGGCCAACTCCTTCATTTGTTCCTGCTTTAATTGATAGTTTTTCTTCACTAATTTTAAGTCTAGAAGCAACAGTTTTTCTCATTTCAGGAATATACTTTTTAAGTTTTGGTCTCTCACATGAAATAAATAAATCAATGTTGCCAATTTCATAACCCATTTCATCAAGAATTCTTCTAGTATCATCTAAAAAAATTAAGCTTGAAACATTTTCATATTTGGGATCGCTTGGAGGATAGTGACTTCCTAAATCTCCAACATTTAAGGCGCCAAATATTGCTTCAACAATTGCATGAGTTGCACAATCTCCATCACTATGTGATTCTAAACCAAACTCACAAGGAATATTTACACCACATAGAATTAATGGGATTCCTTCTTTTGTTACGTGAATATCTTTGCTAAAACCAATTTTCATATTACACATTAAATCTAAAGAAGAAAATGTCTCCATCTTTTGCGACATATTCTTTTCCTTCGATTCTAACCTTTCCAGCTTCTTTCAAAGCTTGTTCTGTTTTATAAGTCATAATGTCTTGATATGTATAAACTTCTGCTTTAATAAAACCTTTTTTGAAATCAGTGTGAATAATTCCAGCACAATCAGGAGCTAACATTCCGTTTTTAAATGTCCAAGCTCTAACTTCATCAGCTCCAACAGTAAAGAAAGTCGAAAGATTCAAAAGTTTATAAGCACTTGTGACTAAAAGATCCAAGCCACTTTGTTCAACACCTAAACTTTCCAAGAAATCTTTCTTTTCTTCTTTTGAATAAGTTGAAAGTTCGGCTTCAACTTGGCAACAAATTGGAATGCATTGTGATTTTTCTTTTGCCGCATATTCACGAACAAGTTTAAAATTCTCACAATTTTCAATATCTGCTAATTCTGCATCACTAACATTTGCTACATAAATTATTGGTTTAAGAGTTAAGAAATTAAAATTCTTAACTATTTTTTGTTCGTCTTCGTTAAGTGAAATGCCTCTCAAAGCTTCGCCTTTTTGAAGTTTTTCTTTAAATTTGATTAACAAATTTGTTTCAGCAAGCGCTTCTTTGTCTTTAGAAATTCTTGCTTTGTTTTCGATTTTTCCTAAACGATTTGAACAAGTATCAAGATCAGCCATTACGAGTTCGAGATTAATAATTTCAATATCTCTAATTGGATCAACTGTATTTTCAACATGAATTATTTCGCTATCTTCAAAGCATCTAACAACTTCAATAATCGCATCTGTCTCCCTGATGTGAGATAAGAATTGATTTCCTAAACCTTCACCTTTACTTGCGCCTTTAACAAGGCCAGCAATGTCATAAAATTCGAAAGTCGTATAAATTGTTTTTCTTGGATTAAAAAGTTTAGAAAGATTGTCAACTCTTTCATCAGGAACTAAAACTGTTCCAACATTTGGAGCGATTGTTGCAAATGGATAGTTTGCAGCTTCAACAGTACTGTTTGTAATCGCATTAAATAAAGTAGATTTTCCTACGTTTGGTAAACCAACAATTCCAGCTTTTAATCCCATAATATTCTTTCCTTAAATCTTGATAATTATAGAATAAACAAATAGAAAAATCATTAAAAAGAATTTTTAATGAATTTCTTTATTTATATTAACATTTTTTATTTCTCTATACGCACCAATTGACGCTACTATCGACAATATAATTACCAAGATAAAATTAAACAATATCGATAATGGGGAGAAAATCACTAAATTATTTATCCCAAGTGTTGTTTTAAATATCGACTGACTGAAAATCGAAACCGCTCCAAGAGCAATCACACTTATTAAAAAAGAGACGCCTGTAGACAAGCCATTTTCTAATAAAAACATCTTTAATATTTCTCTATTTGAAAACCCCAAAACTTTATAAATTGAAATTTCCTTTCTTTGTTCAATTGCAGAAATTAGAGTGATGATAAAAAGTAAAATTATAGATGAAACTACACTTAGCGCGCTGAAAATAATTAACAATAATTTCAAAAATTTTGTAGATTCGTTTATTGATTTTTCAATTTCATATAGAGGATTTGATAATTCATAATCTGAAAAATATTCGTTGAATTTAGCAATTTCGTTCGCGTTTAGCGGGGTTTTTGTTTCGAAAATGATGGAAGTAGGAACTAAATTAAAACTTGAAACTTTAAAGAAATCTCTAAACAAAGAAATTGAAAATTCTGGATTTTGATAAATCGAAACGCTTTCATCTTCTTCAACTATTTCTCTGATTTTCAATTTTATTGTTTCAAAAAAATTAGTTATTTTACCATTATAATATGAAGAACTTTTCATTAACGTTGAATATATCTCTTCATTAATAACTTCATCTGAATCTAATAATTTTTTAAAGCCATTACTTATAACAATCTCGTTTGCTTTAAGTTGTTTTTCTCCCTTATAAATTTTTAGTCTTACGTTGCTTGAATTAGCTTTTAATGCATACCCGTCAACAACTCCATCAGGAATTATAATATTATCTAAATCTTTTTCATCGGTTTTTGAGTATGCATCAATAATTTGTTCATTCTTTTCTAAATGTTTTGAAAAGAAAACTCTTTTAGCAAATCCTGAAAATAGCGATGTTCCATTATTATAATATCCGCTATGCGAAGAAAAATAGTAACCATCAAATTCAAGACCAATTTCTTTTAAGTGATCAATCATTTCTAGTTCTATTGTGTCTTTAATAACGTTATAAACATATACCCTATTTGTAATTTTAGTATCATATGGACAATTAAGTGGAGAGTAATCATGTGTTTCGCTATCAAATAATAAATTATTCCGATTATTATCGTAAATTATTTTATTCAAGAATTCTGTTTGAAAAGTCCTAGTATGTATATAAAACACCTTTTTCATCACCCGAGGATAGACTTCCTTTCTTAAAGGTGAATATGAAATTGGCATTCTCATATTTTCTTCAAACACTACTTCATTAAATAAATTATTTGTATGATAAACTCTATTCAAACGATCAAATATTACACCTTTTAATTTGAATAATTGTTCATCAGCATAATTCCGTGCTTTATTTTTTAATTGTAAAGTTAAATAGACGTCGTTATTTTTTAAATATTCACCAAGAGCATCAAAATTTCTTAAAATTTGAAATTGCAAACAAAGTTCTTTCATTTGTTCAAAAGAAATAGATAATACTATTTCATCGTTATTAAGCTCCTCTTCGATTTTTGGGTATGTTTCTATTTCATCAAAACTTTCTTCATATATAAATTCATTAAACATTCGAACATTAAAACCACTAAACTTTTTAAGATATCCTCTAACATTTAAAAAGAGATCATTGCTATCACAAAAGTTATTTTCAAAATCAACTAAATAATTGCAACCATAATAATCAATGTCATCAGAATATACTCTAGATAACGCATTCACATCTTCTCTTGATGCGGAAAAATAATCTAATATGGCGTTTTTGCAGGGTTTTTTGTTTAAAATGACAGTTTTTGAATCAATAATCGAACCAAAAGAATTCATTAAAGAATCGTGAACTCCTGAAGATAAACTTAAAGAAATTCCTGTTGTAACTAAAGAAATAATGACAAGCGCACTCCTAATAAGATTTCTTATTTTATGAATTTTTATCCTGCTTAAAATATGTTTAAAAAGATATTTGATTTTTAAAATCGCGTTTGGTTTTTTGTTTTCAATGTGAGCAATTAAAAAGTCTTCACTCTTTTTTGCTTTATTATTTTTTGAAGAAACTATTCTCCCATCTTCAAACCTTAAAATATAGTCTCCATATTTATAAGCGTTTTCTTCGTCGTGAGTCACACAAATTACAATCGTATCTTTTGAAATCGTTTCTAAAATATTAAAGATATTTTCTGTATTAACTGTATCTAAAGATCCTGTTGGCTCATCACAAAAGATAACTTTAGGTGAAGAAATAATGGCTCGAGCAATGGCAACGCGCTGTTTTTCACCACCACTTAAGTCTCTAACATAAAAATTTTCAAGTTTTTTGATTTTTAATTTGATTAAGGTTTCTTCGATTATTATCGTTTTTGTCTCCTCATCAACATCAACAACTCCATCAAAAAACATTCTAATATTGTTTTTAACGGTGTCGTTTTCAAAAAGATTAAAGTTTTGGAAAACATAACCGAAATTTAATGCTCTAATTTCTTCTAACTTTTTTTGGCTCATTTCATCAACGGGTAAACCATCGATTTTATATGTTCCTTCAAACGCATTATCAATTAAACTTAAAATATTTAATAAAGTTGTTTTCCCGCTTCCACTTTCCCCAAGCAAAACATAAAACCCATTTTCTTTAAAAGTATAAGAAAAATCATCAAATAGAATTTGATCATTAAAACTTTTTTTAATTTTCTCAACTTCTAAAATCATTCTTCTTTTAGTTCCTCATAAATCTTCTTGGATTTAATTATTCTCAAAGGAATATAAGCTACTAAAATATCAAAAAGTAGCATGGTTAAGCTAAATAATACTATTGTAAGTGGATCGCTTTTAATAAATGAATTTGTAACGAAAAAATCTTTTACTGATAAATTTATTATCGAAATACATAGCAAAGAAAACAAAACACCAACTAAAATTCCAACAAATGAAAATGTAGCTTGTTCAAATACATAAATCTGATAAATCCTATTTTTTGAAGCTCCAAGAGTTGATAAAATTGCTGATTCTTTTCTATTTAAAATCGAAGATGAATAAGATAAAAAGCCGCAAATAAATAGTGAAACAATTAAAGCAACGAAGATTAAAATATTAAGTACGGTAAAAATTGATTTCGATAAAGAAATAAATGAGCTTGCCATTGTATGCCCAAAATTTTCTAGTTGAATTTTGTCTTTTTCACCAAATTTTTCGATTAAATCATAGGCATAATCTCTACTTTCATCATTTAAAGCAAAAATATAATAAGAAAAATCACCAATTTCATCGGTATTTTTGCATTCTTCAATAAGATTATAAAAACTTGTGAACTCGGCCCTATCTTCACTTGAATTTTTAGCTTCAGTTTCTTTAAATATCTTCTCTATATATAAAGAAGAATAATAAAGTCGCGGCTCATTCATGTATGAAAATTCTTCTTTCACTTCTTTAAGTGAAATTTTCACCTCTTTTTCGAATGTATCAATAATAGTTTTATTTGAAAACTCACTAAAATATGTCAGATCTTTTTTAATATAAAGCGATAATTCGCTTTCTAAAGGCGATACACTATTTTCTTTAAAATATTTTTCATAAAAAGAATTGTTAATTATGAATTCATTTTCTTTTAGACCTTCAAGATATATAGGGCAACATTTAAATCCTTCAAAAATTGAGAAAGAATTTTTTATAATTGTTCCACCATTTAAAAAATAATCATAAGAAAAATTAATTAGAAAAGATTTTCCATCAACAATGTTATATACATCATTATAATTTGGCCTTTTATTTTTCATTAAACTTAATGGGGAATCTTCAATTTCTTCATAACTTACTTCGCTTACTTTGAACGAAGAATTACTAACATATGTATTTATTAAAGTTGTTTTTGAAGAAGAAATTGATATATTAAAAAACGTTGATAAAAGCAGTAAAATGAACGAAAACCCTGCAGAAATGGCACTAATTATATTTCTTTTCTTATTTTTATTAATATTTTTTCTTGCCATTTCAAAAACAAATTTATCACTTTTTTTCTTTTTTACTTGTTGCCTTTCAAAATGTTTTTCTGATTTTTTTGGTAGCCGTTTTCCAACAAGATTTCCATTATCTAATTTTAAAAAACCTGACTTATATCTTTTTATATATTTCATGTTGTGAGTAACAACAATTACTAGCATTTCTTTTGATAAAGAAATAAGTTCTTCAATTAATGCATCACTATTTGTTTTATCTAGAGCACCAGTTGGTTCATCACATAGTAAAATTCTTGGACTTCCTAAAAGAGCTCTTATTAAAGCTAAGCGCTGTTTTTCTCCTCCACTTAATGTTGATACAACTTGATCTTTTTTGTGTTTTAAACCATATTTTTCAAGAAGTTTATCACATTTTTCTTTTTCATCTAATTCTTTAATTGACATCGCAACACTAAGATTTTCCCTGACTTTCATGTCCTCGATTAAATTATATTTTTGAAAAATAATTGAAATATCATTCTTTAAATATAGTTCTCGCTCTTTGCCTTTCATCTTAGAAATATCTTTCCCATCGAACTCAATTTTTCCTGAATCAGGTTCCATTAATCCTGCAATAATATTTAAAAGAGTTGACTTCCCACTTCCACTTTTACCGTAAATATAAAAGAGTCCAGTTTCTGGAAATTCATAATTGATGTTGTTTAAAGCAACTGTTGATCTGTCACTATTAATTTTAAATGACTTACATATTCCATCTAGTTTGAGCATAAAAAATCTCCCTTCACTAATACAAAGGGAGAAGCAGGTCAATTTTTCCGAAAAACTTTTTAAAAATTCAATTTTTTATCATAATTGTTTCAAAAATTGATAGATTTCTTCGTAAGTATCAAAAATTCCTAATGGGTGAACTTCTTCTGAATAACTTCTTTTACTACCTTTAAAAAGTATAGATTTAACATTTGCGTTTTTAGCTGCTAGATAATCATAAGCTGTATCACCAATCATGACAGCTTCTTCTGGTTTGCAATTAAAGTTAGCTAAAATGTAGTTAATCATATCTGGAGATGGTTTTGTTTTAAATCCATCATTGCTAGTCAAAATCAAGGAAAAATAATCATAAATTTCTTTCATCTCTAATGACCTTAAAGCCATTTTTTTGTTCTTTTGAGTAGCGATAGTTAAAATATAACCTTCATCATGAAGTCGCTTTAAAACTTCTTTTTCTCCAGGATAAATTTTAAGATAATAATCGTAATATTTTTCAGTTCTTGTTCTATATTCTTTTAATATAAATGCTTGATCTTTTTCAGGAAAAGCTTTAGCTATCGACTCTTGAATTGGTGGTCCACTATAAGTTCTAATTACTTCTTCATCAATCTTAAAATCTTTTGGTTTATAAAGTAAGAAAAGCTCTTTCCAAGTCTCAAAAAGAACCTTATCAGTATCAATAAGTGTTCCATCCATATCAAAAATCAAAAGCTTTACCATATATTCATTAAAACAATAATTAAAGTTGTAATGACAACTAAAACAATTCCTAAAATAATTGCGTTTCTAATCGTATCTTTTTGTGAAATTTCATCATTAACAACTATTGCATCTAGATATTCTCTTTCTTTGTAGAACCACAATTTTTTAACAACTAAAATTCTCCATCCAATAAAGAACGCACAAACTAATGCCCCAATTATAATCATTGCATAAGCTGAATAATAACTCATTGTATATTCAAAAGTTCCATATCTTAAAGGTTCAAGTAAAACTCGGGTTAATCCATACCAAATAAGATAAAGTCCTGCACCTGCTCCAGGAGCGTGATATTTCCTTAATCCTCTTATAAATCCAAAATAAATTACGCAATATCCTAAAATATTTGTAATTGTTTCTATAAAAGCTAAAGGTAAATATGCTTGTCCAGCAGGAGCTTGCATAGCATAAGAGAATTGATAATTATTTTGAATAAATGTAGGTAAGAAATTTAATGATTCAAATGGGATTAAATTTCCATGAACTTCACAATTAAAGAAATTTCCAGTTCTTCCGATTCCTTGAGCAATTAAAATTGAAGGAACACAAATATCAACAATTCTAAGATAGCTCATATGGCGATAAATTGGGTCTTTTTTGAAATATTTAAGAACTAACATTACCGAAACACCAGCAATAATACCTAAAATTGCTCCACCCATAATTCCTAAACCACCATCTTGGATTCTAAAAATATTTGTCCATTCTTTTACATAAGATGAAGTCTCTCCATTAGCACTAATATCAAGTAAAACATACCAAATACGAGCGCCAACAATTCCCATTGGGAAAGCAATAAAGAAACAAGTAGTTAAAACTCCATGATGGCCATAGAATTTATAACAATAGTGATCACAAATTCCATAAACAAGTAAAGCGCCACTTAAAATGAAAATTGCATAAAATGCGATGGTAATGCCACCATCAAGGGTTCCATCTCCATTAAAAAAGCCTTCTGGTTTTGTATATGTATTAATAAACTTGATTCCATGTTTTCCTATATATAAAGCGTTACAAAGTGGATATTGTAAATAAGGAGCGTTTCCTTCAGACATTAAAATAAAGGAAACAATTAAAAGTGGAATTGATCCATACATAATCCACTTTAAAATCTTTTTAGTTTTATCGCTTGTGACTTGTTTAAAATAGAATATATATAAAAAGGAAGTTAAAAAAGTAAACGCAAATATAACAAATAAAACAAGGAAGAAATAAGACATGAAAAGTCTTCCTCCGTTTAATTCAATTGCATTAAATTCTAAATAATGAACAGTTGATTCTGAAGTATAAAAAACAATTGTAAAAATAATTAAAGAAACGAGAATTAAAGCGAAAAACCCTGCAAAAACCAAAGATTTTTTAAAAATTAGAGTTTTTTCATCTAATTCAGATTTCTTTTTATATGTCCTATAAATTGAGGCACCATAAAGAGAAGCCCCAGCGATGAAGAGCGCCATTGCGATATAATAAAACACTTCATTCATTTAGGAATTTCTCCTTTCGAGCCTTGTCTTCTTCAAGAACTCTTTTTAGATATTTACCTGTATAGCTTTCTTTACATTTAACAATATCTTCAGGTGTTCCAGTAGCAATAATATTTCCGCCTTTATCGCCACCTTCAGGTCCAAGATCGATGATATAATCAGCTATTTTAATAATATCTAAATTATGTTCAATAACAAGTATTGTATCTCCATTATCAGCAATTCTTTGTAAAACTTCAATAAGTCGTTTTACATCATCTGAATGTAAACCTGTTGTTGGTTCATCAAGAATAAAGAGTGTCTTTCCTGTTGCTCTTTTTTCTAAATAATAAGCTAATTTGACTCTTTGAGCTTCTCCACCAGATAAAGTTGTTGCTGGTTGACCAACTTTAATATAGCCAAGCCCAACATCAACAAGTGTTTTAAGTTTTCTTGAAAGTTTGATGTGATCTTTGAAGAAATCATAAGCATCTTCAATTGTCATATCTAAAACATCATGAATATTTTTTCCTTTATATGTGCACATTAAAGTTTCTTCGTTATAACGTTTTCCATTACATTCATCACAAGTTACATAAACATCAGGTAAGAAATTCATTGGGATTCTAGTAACACCTGCTCCCCAACAATGTTCGCATCTTCCGCCACTAACATTAAATGAGAATCTTCCTTTATCGTATCCTTTTGCTTTGGCTTCGATTGTTTGTGAGAAAATTTCACGAATATCATCGAATGCTTTTACATATGTAGCAGGATTTGATCTTGGAGTTCTTCCGATTGGTTCTTGAGAAATATTGATGACTTTATCAATATTTTCTAAACCTTCAAGAGTTGAGTATTCTCCAACATCAATATATTTTCCTTCCATCTTTTCTAAGATGGCATTATATAAAGTATCATTAATTAAACTTGATTTTCCAGAACCTGAAACACCTGTTATACAAGTGAATGTTCCAAGCGGAATTTTAGCAGTAACATTTTTTAAATTATTGACTTTACATCCGCTAATTGTGATAAATTTACCATTTCCTTTACGTCTTGAATAAGGAACAGAAATAAATTTTCTTCCAGCTAAATAGTCACCAGTAATTGAGTTTTTACTATTAATAATATCTTCTAAAGTTCCAGCAGCTACAACTTCTCCACCATGTACTCCTGCTTTTGGGCCAATATCAACAATATAATCGGCACTTCTAATGGTTTCTTCGTCGTGTTCAACAACAATTAAAGTGTTGCCTAAATCTCTCATTTCTTTTAAAGAAGCAATCAATCTTTCGGAATCTCTTTGATGTAAACCAATTGATGGTTCATCTAAAACATATAAAACTCCTGAAAGTTTTGAGCCAATTTGAGTTGCAAGTCTTATACGTTGAGATTCTCCTCCAGAAAGTGTCATAGACATACGAGCAAGATTTAAATATTCAAGACCAACATCAATTAAAAATTGGGTTCTATTTTTGATTTCATTGATAACCATCGAAGCAATTGTTAATTGATATGGACTTAATTTTAAACGTAAACCATCAATATATTTATATAGATTTTCTAAGCTTAAACATGTAACTTCAAAAATATTAAGTCCATCAACTCTAACACTTAAAACTTGGTCATTGAGTCTAGCACCATGACATTTTGAACATTCTTTATCTTTCATGAATGATGCATACCATTCACGTGTCCATTCGCTTGATGTTTCTCTATAAAGTCTTTCAATTCTTGATTTTGCGCCTTCAATATAGCCAGATCTTTTATTTACGTTTCCACTTGTTGATTTAAGTGTGATGTTCAAAGGTTCTTTTGAGCCATTCAAAATGATATCTTTTTCTTCATCAGTCAACTCTTTAAAAGGTTTATCTCCATCGATATGATAAAAATTCATCAAAGCTTGGAATTGTTGCCAATCAAGATTCTTTGATCCAACAATATTTTTATAAAAAGTAATTGCGCCTTCATTAATAGATAAATCTTGATCAGGAACTAAAAGATTTAAATCAACTTCTTGTGTAATTCCTAACCCTTCACAATAAGGACAATATCCTTGAGGTGAATTAAATGAGAATAATCTTGGTTCGAGTTTTGGTACTGTAAAACCACAAATTGGACATGAATTATGTTCACTATATAAAGTTTCGCTATCACCAACTACAACCAAAACAAAACCATTAGCCCGTTCTGAAGCCATTTCAACAGCTTCAAAAACTCTTGACCTGCTATCTTCTTTTAATGCGATTCTATCTATAACTATATCTATGTTATGTCTTTTGTTTTTATCGAGTGGTTGAATGTCTTCAATCATCAACATTTCACCATCAATTCTTAAACGTGTAAAACCTGCTTTTCTAATCTTTTCAATAGTATCTTTATAGGTTCCTTTTTCTCCTCTTACAATTGGAGAAAGTATTTGAATCTTTGAGTTTAAGGGGTTTTTTAGTACAAAATCAGTGATTTTTTGTATAGAAACTGCCTCAATAGGAATATTATGATTTGGACAATATGGAACGCCAATTCTTGCAAAAAGTAATCTTAAGTAATCATAAATTTCAGTGACCGTTCCAACAGTTGATCTTGGGTTATGAGAGACACTTTTTTGATCGATTGCAATAGCTGGGGAAAGTCCAACAATAGATTCAACATCAGGTTTTTCAAAGTTGCCTAAAAATTGTCTAGCATAACTAGATAAACTTTCGACATATCTTCTTTGCCCCTCAGCAAAAATAGTATCAAAAGCTAAAGTTGATTTTCCTGAACCAGAAACTCCAGTAAAAACAACAAGCTTCTCTTTAGGAATAGAAACTGAAATATCCTTTAAGTTATTTACTTTTGCACCGTTAACTTGAATCTCATTGACTGCCATAGTTAAGATTATAAACATTAAACTAATTCTTTTAAAGTTTTATGAACTCTAAAATGCAAAAAAATGAAAATCAAATATACATTAATGTATATTTTTATTTCATTTGGTCCTTAATTGTGATAATTTATTAAGCGTAATTTTTTTAAGGAGGGTTAAACTATGAAAATGAGAAATGTAGCAATTATTGCACACGTAGACCATGGAAAAACTACCTTAGTTAACCAACTTTTAAAATATAGCGGAACATTTAGAGATAATGAAAAACTTGAAGATAGAGCTATGGATAGTAACGATATCGAAAGAGAAAGAGGTATTACTATTCTTGCCAAAACAACAAGTATTCAATATAAAGACTATAAAATTAATATTTTAGATACTCCTGGGCATGCTGATTTTGGCGGTGAAGTTGAAAGAATTATGCACATGGTTGATGGATGTTTACTTTTAGTTGACGCTTTTGAAGGAACAATGCCACAAACACGTTTCGTTCTTAAAAAAGCAATCGAAGCTGGGGTAAAACCTGTCGTTGTTATCAATAAAATTGATAGGCCAAACGCAAATTCAGATAAAGCCGTTGATGAAGTTTTAAATCTTTTCATCGAGCTAGGTGCTCCAGATGAATTCTTAGATTTTAAAGTTGCTTATGCTTCTGCTTTAAACGGAACATCTTCTGCAACTCCTGACATCGAATCTCAAAAACCAGGTATGGATCCAATTTTTGATTTAATTATTTCAGAAATTCCAGAACCAAAAGTTACTTTAGAAGGTCCATTACAACTTCAAGCAGCATTACTTGATTACAACGATTATGTTGGAAGAATGGGTATTGGAAGAATTCAAAGAGGAACAATTAGAGTTGGATCAACAGTAAGTTGTGCAAGACTTGATGGAACTATTAAAAACTTCAAAATCCTCAAATTAATTGGATATTATGGTCTTAAAAAGCAAGATATATATGAAGCTTCCGCTGGTGAAATCGTTGCTTTTGCAGGTTTACCAGATATAAATATCGGTGAAACAATTTGTGATGTTGATGGTGTTGAGCCACTTGAACCATTACACATTGATGAACCAACACTTCAAATGACTTTCGGTACAAACACTTCTCCTCTTTCAGGAAGAGATGGAAAACTTTTAACTGGTAGACAAATCGAAGAAAGATTATTAAAAGAATCTCAAAGAGATGTTTCTCTTAAAGTTAAAAGAGTTCAAAATGCTGAAAACTGGATTGTTTCTGGTCGTGGTGAGCTCCATTTAGGTATTTTAATCGAAAACATGAGAAGAGAAGGTTTTGAAATCGAAGTTTCTAGACCTCAAGTCATCGTTAAAGAAATTGATGGCGTTAAACAAGAACCATATGAAGATTTAAGTGTTGAAGTACCAAATGATTATGTTGGTGACATTATGACTTCACTTGGAAGTAGAGATGCAGAATTAATTGATATGAATTCTGATGATTTGAATACAAAAATCAATTATGTCATCCCTTCAAGAGGTTTAATTGGATTTGTTACAAACTTCTTAACTTTAACTAAAGGTTATGGAATCATTGCTCATACTTTTAAAGAATATAGACCAATTGCTGGTGGAAAAATTGGTGAACGTCCAATTGGCGTATTAGTTGCAACTCAATCAGGTCAATCCACTCCTTATGCAATTCAACACGTCGAAGAAAGAGGAACAATGTTCATCTATCCAGGAACTGAAGTCTATGAAGGTATGATTGTTGGTGAAAACAAATACGATATGGATTTAAGTGTCAACGTTTGTTTAACAAAGAATTTAACCAACCAACGTAGTGCAAATAAAGATCAAACAGTTGTTTTAAAAACTCCAAGAAAAATGTCTCTTGAAGCTTGCTTAGATTACATCAATAGCGATGAACTTGTTGAAGTAACTCCAAATAATTTCAGAATGAGAAAGAAAATTCTCAATGATGCTGAAAGAAAAAAATGGGAAGCAAGAAATAAAACAAAATAAAAAAATCTTAAAAATAAGGTGTCAAGTAAAATTACTTGACACCATTTTTTATATATTTAGTCGCTTTTTGCAGGGTTTTTATTCTACAGACTTTAAAGATTCTGCCATTTTTACTTTATTAATTCTTAAAGAAACAACAATATTAACTAAAGAAGCTGTAACAAATGAAATCAAAAATGACATCACATAACTAATAATGAAAATAACATATTTCCAATAAATTAATTCAACTTGATTTATTCCTAAAACAAGCATTTCCATAGGAAGACCAAAGAATAATCCAACAGCAGCACCGATTGTTGTTAAAAGCATTGTTTCAATAACAATACTTGCAGCAATTTCTTTTCTTGAAAAGCCAAGAACACGAAGTGTTGCAATTTCACGTTTTCTTTCATTGAAATTCAAAATCGAAATATTAATCAAAACAACTACGGCAAGTAAAATAGCAAATACTTTAATTGTTCCGGTGAGCATCTTAACGCTAGACATATATCCATCAATTCTTTCGGCGTTATCTTGTCTAGTCAAAATCGAATAAATAACTTGAGATTCGTTTTCAAGTTTTTCTTTAAACTTTTGAGCATCAACGCCTTTTTTAACATTGCACCACATATTGGTTGATGTCGAAGAATAATCTGGAATTGTTTGATAGTAAATATATATTCCATTAACTGAAAACGCGAACAAAACAACATCAATCTCATAAGTTTTAACTTCGCCATTAATGCTAAAAGTTAATTTATCACCAGCTTTAACGCCAAGTTTTTCTGCTTTTTGTTCGGTAATTGCTATTTTATTAAAGTCCCAATGTCCGCCTTCAAGGTAGTCATCATAACCAAAGAAATCTGAATTAGCATCAAAATAATAAACATTGGTGGTAATAGTCATAGTTTTTGAACTTATAGAAACTTGACTTAAAGCGTATTCTTCGGCTTTATCTACTTCTTCATAACTTAAAAGTTCTTCCACTCCTTTTCCTCGAGTTACCCCTGAAGTTAAAGTAATCGTAAGATCACTGTTTAAATAATTTTGAAGATCCCAATCTTTTCCGTTTTCGATTGTATCATCGATTCCAAATCCACAAATTAAAAGAGCGGTACAACCTAAAACACCAATAATGACCATAATCGATTTAGCTAAGTGAACACGCATATTTCTTAAAGCCATAGCTAAAGAAACATGTCTAAATTTATGTTGAATTGCTTTTTGATAATTGATGTTTGGTGATGCTGGTCTCATAGATTCAGCTGCACTATTTGATAATTCTCTTCTTATTAATATATATGTAAGCGAAGTAATCAAACTCACAATGATTAAAACAACAATTAAAGCCATCAACCATGGGAAGCTAAACATACGGGCAGGAATGTTATAAAGAATCGTGAATTTAATATCCATAATTGTAGGAATTACTAATGGGCCAACAATAAATCCAATTAAACATCCAAGAATTCCAATAAAATTCATCATTCCAAAATAGTAAGCTAAAATTTGCTTTCGACTGAATCCTAAAGCTTTTAAAGTTCCGATTTGAGTTCTATCTCTTAAAATTAATTGAGAAATCGTAGTCAAAACAATCAAAACACCAACAATCATGAAAATAACAGGGAAAACATAAGTTAATTGTCTTGATTGATTGATATCATTAACAATTGCGGCAATTGAACCATTACTAGAACGAGTCATGATTGCAAGTAAATTGTTATTATCTTTCTTTTTGTAATATGAATTAATTTGATATTCGACTGTATTTATATCTAAATTCTCATCAAGAATTATCGTTACTTGATTAAATAAATGATTAATTATTCTTTCAACAGATTCTGCTTCTCCATCATTAATTCTTAATTTTAAATTTGTAAATAAAACTCCAATAAGTGTATTAATTGTAGCTTTTGTATCATCATCAATTTGATCAATTAAGTTTTGATAGAAATCTTTTGCTTCATCGGTTTCTTGAGAATCACGAATATTTATTAAAAGATTTATCAAATCGTCAGCATCAAGAAAACCTTCGATTTTATCTAATAAAGCAGAAATTAAAAGTCTTGTAGATAGTAAGAAATTTGATGAAACAAATGTTCCGTTGTCAACATTTTCTGGATGATGCATTATTCCGTTAACTTTAAAATTAAAAGTTAAGTTTTCATCGGTGAAAATTTCATCGTACATTCCATTAATGTTTTCACTAATTGACTCAATGTTATTATCAACGATAGTTTTAACTACTAATTTTTGAGTTTCGCTCAAATCAAAATTTTTAGAAATATCATCAACAAGTGAATAAATTAAGTCGTTATCAAGTTTTAAACCTCCAAGCATTCCCTTAATTAATGCTGGTTGGAAAGAAACAGGGAGTTCATCGCCAACATTTACAGTTTTTCCGTTTATAAATTCGTACTTTTCAACAACTGTATTATCAACAAAGAAGAAATTTTTATCTTCATATCCATTACTTTTAATATCGTAAGCTGTGTTGATTGTTGGGAACTTATCACTAATTAAAGCAGTTGCACTACTTGAACCAACATTGCTTGGTACAAAGAGTCTTTTTTCGGTTTTTCCATTTTCTCCACTAACGCCATCTAAGAATTTTAAGTCATTATCAAGATCATCTGTATCGGTAAAATCTGGATTTATCATTACCCAAATATCAGAAATATTACCTTGATCAAAAACAGAATTAACTCTTCTTTCAAATTCATTTGCGTTTGCATCGAGTCCAACTAAAAGAGTAACGGAAATTCCGATAATGAAAATAATAGAGATAAATTGATGCCAATTTTTGAGTATCTCTCTAAAACATTTTCTTAATAGGACTCTAAAAGTTCTCATCTACCACTCAATTTCCTCTACTGATTTTGGATTTTTAACAACTGTATTTGAAACAATTTTTCCATCTTGAATTTCAATAATTCTATTTGCAATAACTGTTAAAGCTCTATTATGCGTAACAACGATAACAGTCTTCTTTTCTTCTTTTGAAACCTTGTATAAAAGATTCATAATTTGTGCGCCAGTTTTTGAATCTAATGCTCCAGTTGGTTCATCACAAAGAAGCAAAGTAGGATTTTTAACTAAAGCTCTAGCGATAGCAACACGTTGTTGTTCACCACCAGAAAGTTGCGCAGGAAAATTCTTTTCTCTATTTTTAAGTCCGACAAGTTCTAACATTTTTGAAGGGTCATAATGTTTTGAAACAAGTGAGGATGCTAAATAAACATTTTCATATGCATTAAGGGAAGGAACAAGATTATAAAATTGGAAAACAAAACCAATTTCACTACGTCTAAATTTTGCAAGTTCAGTTTCGTTTAGTTTTGTGACATCTTTACCATTGATTATATATTCACCACTGGTTGCTTTATCCATACCACCAAGAATATTTAAAAGAGTGGATTTACCAGCACCACTTGGGCCAAGGATAAAAACAAGTTCTCCTTTATTAATAGAAAAAGTTGCATCAGAAAGTGCGATAATTTCGGCTTCTTTCTTTTGAGCGTTTCCATAAATTTTACTTATTCCAGTAAGTCTAATTTGCTCTTCTGCCATAACTTCTCCTCCCTTCACTTAATAATGCAATTATTATATATATAAAAAATGTTCTTTTAAATTAAAAAGAACATTTCTTGTGCAATTTATATAATTTTCTTAGTGATTTTTTACAAATTCATAGAATTCTTCATATGAATTTACTATTGGTGCATTAACAGTTTTTAAAAGTTTTAAACTATTATGCCCTTGTGAGAACAAGACTGGTTTTAATCCGATTTCATTTGCAACTTCGAAGTCATGAATGCAATCACCAATCATAATTGATTCTTCAGGATTTAAATTATTTTCTTTAATAAATTTTCTTCCGTATTCAATTTTTCCACCAGCATGAATGTCATCGCAAGCGGCAAAACCATCAAAAAACCCTGCAATTCCTAAATATTTTATTTGTTCTACTAATAATTTTCTTTCTGTTGCGGTTAATATAAATAATTTATATCCATCTTTTTTTAGTTTTTCTAAGCACTCAACTAAGCCATCGTAAAGCTTACTTTCTGCGGCTTGACGTCTTGTATATTCTTTAAAGAAATATTGAGCAAGTCGATCATAATTGAAATCTTCTGCTACATCAAATCCAACTTTTTTATAATATTCTCTTACTGGAAAAGAAAAATTATCTTTATAAAAATCTAAAGTAATTTGAGGAAGTCCTTCCATTTCAAACATTTCACTTTCAATTTCAAAACATACTTGTAAATCATCAAGTATTGTTCCATTAAAATCAAAGAAAATGTTTTTTATCATTTGACTGAGCCCATCGCTTTCTCGATTTCACTAATTTCTTTTATAATTCCACCACTTAAGCAGTAACTTCCTTCATCAGTAACTAAAACATCATCTTCAATTCTTACACCGATTCCAAGCTCTTTGAAATAAAGACCTGGTTCATCAGTAATGACATTTCCAGCAACTAATGGAGCTTTTCTATCAGCTGGATCATGGGTATCCAAACCTAAATGATGGCCAACTGAATGGAAATAATATTTTGAAATTTCACTAGCGTCTTTAATTAATCCTGCTTCTAAGCATCCTTTTGCAAGAGATTCTTTTGCTATATCGTTTAATTCAAGTAAAGTAATTCCAGGTTTAATTTTTGATAATACTAATTTATTTGTATCTAAAACAATTTGATAAATTGTCTTTTGTAATGGACTAAATTTACCAGAAACTGGATATGTTCTTGAAATATCAGCACAATATAATTCGTTTCTAACACCTAAATCAAATAAAACGAGATCATTTTCTTTAATTTTTGCAACTGGAGTTGGATAGTGAAGCGTTGTAGCGTTTACACCTGAAGCACAGATTGTAGGGAAACTTAATTCACTATAGTCATAATCTTGAAGAGTGTAATAGAAAAGCGCAGACATTTGATATTCAAATTTGCCAGGAGCAAGAGATTTCATCAAGGTTTTTAAACCGATATTTGTTTTATCAATGGCGGCTTGAAGTTCAGCTACTTCATCTTTACTCTTTACCATTCTTAAAGCGACAATTTCACCATAAATATCTTTTGCTTTTAACCGTGGGTAGTTGGCTTGTAAGGCTTTTTGAACATCATCTGTTGTTTTGAAGCCCTCAAGTAAACATTCAGGTTCTTTATCTAAATAAATTGTAGAAATTCTTTCAAAACCTATGTTCTTTTTACGCAAAATTAAATCTAATTCGCTTTCGACTTGGTTTGTTGTTAAAACATTTTGAACTCCGCTTAATCTTTCAGCTTCTTCAATAGTCAAAAGTTTGCCAGTCCATTTTTCTTTTACTTCATCAAATTCTGAAATAAATAGATATTCTTTAACTAATCCATCTTGCTTAAGAATAAACAAAACTGAATTTTCTTGTTTTATGTTTGATAAATAGTAAAAATTTCTATTTACAACAAAATCATATGTTTCATCCGCACTATTTTTTGGTGGATAACCAGCATACAAAACGGCAATGCTGTTATCATCCATTTTTTCAGCAAGTCTTTCTCTTCTTTTAATAAATTCTTTTGTTGTAATCATAATTTATTTCTCCAAGGCTTCTAAGACTTTGTCGATTTCTTCAAAATGAAGAGCAACTTCTTCAACTTTTTCTGAATCTAATAATTTGCTCATTTCAGGTCTTAATGGTAAAGCGCAAAGAGGTGTGAGTTCGTTTTCTTTTGCGTATTCTTCAAGTTTAGATTTACCATAAAGATCGATCTTTTCTTTACACTTTGGACATTCAAGATAAGACATATTTTCAACGATTCCAACAATTGGAATATTCATCATTTTTGCCATCTTAATCGCTTTTTTAACGATTAAAGAAACAAGTTCTTGAGGTGAAGTAACAATAATTACCCCATCAATAGGAATTGATTGGAAAGCAGTTAAAGTAACATCACTTGTTCCTGGTGGCATGTCTAAAAATAAATAGTCAACATCTCCCCAAGCAACTTCTGTATAAAATTGTTTTAAGAGTGATGTAACTAAACTTCCTCTCCATATGATTGGATCATCTTCATGCTCAACCATTAAATTTGATGAAATAATTTTTATTCCAGATTCAGTTAAAGCAGGAACGATATGTTGTTTTTCGTTTCCATAAGCAGCTTGATGAATATTAAAAAGCTTTGGAATTGATGGTCCAACGATATCACCATCTAAAATACCTACATTATATCCTTTTGCTCTAGCTCTACTTGCTAAAAGTGATGTAACAAAAGATTTTCCTACACCGCCTTTTCCGCTTACAATTGCATAACAATGCTTAATATTTGTTTCATCATTAGCGGTTACTCTTTCAATTCCTGGCATTAAACTTCCCTCCTATACAAATAATCAACTTTTCCAACGACTTCTATTTTATCATAAAGTGCTTCTTCGATGTTTTGAGACGCATCTAAAGGCACTGCAAAATCTATACATATTTTATCATTAAACAAAGTGTTAATGATAAAGAAATTATTGCGTAATAAGTATCCTTTTACAAGTTCAAAATTATCAATTTCAACAAAAATACGCCATTTTTGCGAGGTTATTAACTCAAATTTAGAACTTTTTTCGATAATTTGCTTAGCTGCTTCTAAGTAAGTTCTAAGCAATCTTCCACTACCAAGTAAAGTGCCACCAAAATATCTTACAACTACAAGAAGACAGTTTGTTAGATTAGCTTGCTCGATTTGAGATAATATTGGTTTTCCTGCCGTTCCTGATGGTTCGTCATCATCACTAAACTTACTTTCTTCTCCAATTTTATATGCATAACAATAATGTCTTGCTTTTGGATAATCTTTTTTAATTTGATTAAGCTCTTCTTGCAACTTATTCTTATTATTAAAAGGAAGTAAAATTCCAATAAACTTAGATTTCTCTACTTCAATCTGGTTTTCGTTTTTCTCTCTTGGTGTTAAATAATTTTTCATAAATTATTTATTATTATATTATAATTAACATATGAATCAAAAAATTAAGTGTAAAAAGTGCGGTTTGTTAATTGATGATGACACAAAGTATTGTCCTTATTGTGGATATTCTCAAAATGAAGAAAGTGAACAACCTCAGGAAGAGAAAAAAGAAGAAAAAATAGAGCAAACTACCGAAGTCCAAAAATCCGAACAACCCTTTCCTGAAGTAAAATCTAAAGCAAAGGTTAGATTTTTTGATTTTGAATCCAAAGCAAATAATTTCAATGTCATAAAATTGGTCATCTATTTTGCGATCGGCCTTATAGGTATCAATGTTTTTGGCATGATCGCAAGAGCAATAATTAATTCTTTAGACAACAAATATTTCATGTATACAGTCGAAGGAAGCGCTGCTGTTAATTTTGCCTTGTATTTAATTATTTTTGGAACATTCTTATGTATTGCAAATAAGGATGTAATCGATTGTTTTAAAGGATTAAAGAAATTTTCAAAACGGGCACAAGGAATCGGATTTGGTTTCTTAGCTATGACTGTTTCTGCTGCTGTTTCAATTATTATGAATTTGTTTTATCAAGGTGGCGTTAATAATAATGAAACAGGAGTTAGATCAATTACTGATCTTTATCCACTTTTATCAATTCTTATCATGGGTGTCCTTGGTCCTTTTGTTGAAGAGTTTACTTATAGAGTTGGATTATTTAATTTATTAAGAAGATGGAATAAATATGTTGCTTATATTGCTACTGCTGTTGTTTTTGGCTTAATTCATTTCGATTTTGGCTCAACAGATTTAATTAATGAGTTTGTTAATTTACCAAGTTATATTATTTCGGGTTTAATGCTTTGCTATTTTTATGATTATGGTGGTTTTGAAGCCAGTTTCTTAGCTCATGCAACCAACAACGTTGTAGCACTTATTATCCAAATTCTTTCAAAATATTTAACTTACTAAAACATGAAAAGACCTTTTTCTTCTTTTATATTAAGATGCATCGCTGCATTCACAATGACGCTAGACCATGTATCAAAAATGATACAGGTCTTTTTTCCACTTACTGAAGAATTAAGAATCACTTGTCAAGTTTTATCAATTATTGGGCGAATTGCCTTCCCTCTTTTCTTGTTCTTAATAATAGAAGGATTCATTTATACTAAAAACATTAAAAAATATATGTTAAGAATGGGAATAATGGCTGGCATAATTTATGTTGGTTTTGTTGGAGCCTCATTCATTTTAGGAAGTGATATTGGATATTTAATCAAATATCTCGGGAACATATTTATTGATCTATTGCTCTACCTCGTTTTCTTCTTCTTTTTATTTAATGAAAACAAAAAATTGCGATGGATATCGATTTTTCCATTTATCTATAACTTGATAATACTATTAATTCAAAACAATTATATCCCTTATTCAAACGGATTATTGCTCAACTTCACTGCTGGACTCTTCCCTCAATATGCGGTTTTAAATGTGTTTATATTCCCACTTTATCCTGCACTTTATTATTTATATTCATTCTTAGTCAAAAAAATTACAAAATCAGAAGAAAAAATTCCAGTATTTAAAGAATCAGATTTTAACATTAGAATTTTTGTCTACGCAATTCTTGTAGCTATACTTGGTGTAATTTGTCATATATTTACCTATTACCCAAACGTAATAACAAGTATAAATTTCGTAACTCAAACATACATGTTAATCTCGATCCTATTTATCCTTTTATATAATGGCAAAAAAGGGTTATCGAATAGAATTATTCAAAGTGCATTTTATTTGTATTATCCTCTACATCTAGTTATTATTTTCTTAGTTGTATATTTGATATCGCTTTAAAGGAGGTAAAACTATGTTAATTCATTTAGAAAACGCTGAACAATTTAGAGAAATCATTAAATCGGGAACAGTTTTATTAGATTTCTTTGCTACATGGTGTGGTCCATGTAAGATGTTGACACCTGAACTTGAAAAATTTTCAGAAAAACATCCTGACGTTACTGTTGTAAAGATTGATGTTGATGAATACGGAGAAATCGCTGCAGTTTTTAACGTTAATGCAGTTCCTACACTTTTAGTATTTAAAGATGGCGAACAAAAAGCAGCATCAGCTGGATTTAAACCACTTCCTCAATTAGAAAGATTTGTTTTTGACGCTTAATTTTTATTAAAAAGCCTGCAAAAACCTAATATTTTTAAAAAAGACTTTTCAAAAGTCTTTTTTTATAAAATAAAAATTAAATATATTGTTGAGATTGCTATGCTTACAATCATGATAATTAAATTTAAACTTAAGCCAAAATTTGAATAATCTCTAACTTCGCCTTCATTCTTCTTTTTAGATATATGAACACCAATTGAACAATTAATAAGGCCAATTAAAGATAATCCTAAAGCTACCAGCGACAAATATAAAAACCAGAAACATAAAAATGCAAAAATAGCTGAAGCTAATGAAAAAGCAAATCCCAAGAATCCACAAACACTTAATTTCTTTTCCTTCATTTTATACCTCAATATACTTACAGTTTTTTCTATTTCTTCTATATATTATAAAAGAAAGTAATAAGAAAACTCCAAATGGAATTATATATCCTAAATAATCAATTAAAACATCGCTAAATTGTCCGCTTCTATCTCCGGCTTGAGTTTGAATAATTTCGGTGATTATCGCAAGAATTAATCCATAACCTAAAAAACCATAAGCAACTATTCTTTTCATGTGAGGATTATTTTTTAACAAGATTGTTGTTGAAACTCCGTTAACAGAAGCGATAAAGAACAAACCGAAATGTCCAAAAACTTTTCTAATGAAGTTTTTAAAGCCTTCGCTATTCTTATCAACTTGTATACCAACGCTTTCTGCAGCCGTTGCAACAATTTCACCTACTGTTCCACTAGTTTGGCTTGATTGTTCTCCGTTTTCAGTCGAAAAATAAATAATTGCAATGCTCATCGCGACAAAAAGAGCAAAAAATATTGCTACAAATATATTTTTGACAACGTTTTTAGAGAACAATGCTTTCATATTTAGATATTTTACTACAATCAAAAGAAATGTTTACTAAAAATAGTAAATATTTCTTACTAACAATAATTTTTTAATATATTTTCTTTGTTGCGCCACATGCCATACTTTGATAAAATTATTAGGCAAATGGAGTAATACCCAAGTTGGTGAAGGGGCTTCCCTGCTAAGGAAGTAGATCGGGTAACCGGTGCGAGAGTTCGAGTCTCTCTTACTCCGCCACTATTGAAATTAAGGTTTGATTTATATCAAACTTTTTTTCTTTTTTAGAAAATAATGGCGTTTTGCAGGGTTTTTAATAACATTCCTTTAATAATTTTAAAATTATTTCTGGTGTAATATCTTTAAATCCGCCACCTAAATCTGTTGAATTTGCAATTAATGGTAACATTTCTTCTGTTGCGCCGAGTTCTCTCAAACTTGTGACCATACCACTTTCTTTAATATAGTTAACAAGAGCTTCAACGCCTTCTTTTGCAAGTTCTTCTTCACTCTTGTCATCAGAATTTATATTCCAAACATTTTTAGCAAATTTTGCAAATTGATGAATACCATATTTATAAATCCATCTGTAGTAAGGAATTGAAATTGCAGCTAATCCCATTCCATGAGCACAATCAGTATAAGCACCTAATTGGTGTTCGATAGAATGCACTTGCCAGTCTTGCTTCTTGGCACATCCTGGTAAAGTGTTTAAAGCAAGTGTTGCAGTCCACATAACGTTGCTTCTTGCTTCATAATCTAAAGGATTCTTAAAAGCTTTCTTAGAACAATCAATTAAAGATCTCATTAAGCCTTCTAATACATAATCTGAAACATTATCACCATCATCACTAAAATAAGTTTCCATTAAATGTGAGAAACAATCAAAAATTCCTGATTTCATTTGATATTCAGATAATGAATAAGTAAATTCAGGATTTAAAATTGAAAACTTTGGATGTATTTCAGGTCCAAAAACTCTTCCGTGTTTAAGTTTTAATTCTTCATGAGTAATAACTGACCCACCGTTCATTTCTGATCCTGTTCCAACCATAGTTAAAACAGCACCAATTGGAGTAATCTTTGTGTTTACAGGTTTATAATCTAAATAAAATTCTTTATATGCGTCGCCATCAAAATATGCGGCAACACTCATACCTTTTGAACAATCAATAACACTTCCACCACCAACAGCTAAAATTAAATCAATATGGTTTTCTCTAATTGCATTAGCGCCTTCCATCATCTTCTTATAAGTAGGATTTGGCATTACACCACTTACTTCAAAAACGTTTTTACCAGAATCTTTTAAGATTTTGATAATTTTGTCGTATAAACCTATCTTTTTAATGGCGCTTTTACCATAAACGAGCAAAATATTAGGTCCATAATTTTTGAGTTCATCTTTTAAATTGTCTAAACTATTCTTTCCAAAATAAATTTTTGTAGGGTTGTAAAAAACAAAATCTCCACGCATGATTGCAATCTCCTTTTTTTAAATTATATCAATATTATAAAACGACTTCTAATAACATCATTATTGCAAAACCAACAATAAATGACCAGATTCCAGCGTGACCATCTCCTGCTTCTTTAAATTCAGGGACAAGTTCATCAATTGTTACATAAATCATTGCACCAGCTGCAAATGATAATAAATAAGGAAGCAAGAATGTAACTTGAGATGCTAAAAATAAGGCAATAATGCCAAAAATTGGCTCTACAATTCCTGTTAATGTTCCAAGCAAAAACGCTTTTGGCTTTGAAACGTTCTCATTTAATAAAGGAATAGAAACTGCACTTCCTTCAGGAAAATTTTGAATAGCAATACCTATTGCAAGTGTCATTGCGGCAATAATTGAAGCTTGTGTTCCTTGATTTAAAGCAATCCCACAAACCAAACCAACTGCAATTCCTTCAGGAATGTTATGAAGAGTAACAGCTAAAATAAATTTCGTATTTTTATTAATCCTATTTGTTTTTATACCTTCAGTTTCTTCTCTCTCAGTTTTATGCATATGTGGAACAAGTTTATCAAGACCAAAAAGCAATAAAGCTCCTAAAATAAAACCTACAAGAGGTGGTAACCATGATAATCCTTGATCATATGTAGCGATTGATTCTTCAATTGATGGTTGAAGCAAACCAAAAAATGATGTTGCAATCATAATTCCACTTGCAAGACCAACTATTATGCTAGATGATTTTGCTGAATAGTTTTTCTTAAAAAAGAAAACAAGAGCAGCACCAAGTGTTGTCGCAATAAAGATTAAACTTAATGAAAATATGCTTACTCCTAATCCGTTCATATTGAAAATTATATTATTTTTTATTTATTTTTAAATAAATATGATTATTTAAATTGTTATGTAAAAATTCCTTATTTATAATTGAAAAAAGTATTGTGTTCATATAAAATTATCGTAGTATGAAATTCAATGAGAGATTAAAAGCGTATAGAAAGAAAGCCGGCTTATCACAAGAACAATTTGCCAGCGCTTTAAACGTGAAACAATACAATGTTTCAGACTACGAAGTTGGAAGAAGTGAACCATCTATTGAATTACTTATAAAAATCGCTAAAATTCTTGAAATCAGTATCGATGAATTATTAGGAAACGACAATGCTCCACTTTCTGTTGAAGGAAAAGAAAAGAAATTACTCGAAGTAATTAATAACCTTCCAGAAGAAGAAAAATCTAAAGCAGTTGATTTCGCAATAGAAGTAATCGAATATGTTGGTAACAAAAAATAGACTCCGCGAAGTCTTTTCTTATGATAAAACTAAGAGGTAACATAAATACTTCTTAGTTTTTATTTTATATAACAATATGTTACAATACATACGTATCAATGGTTAACTATTGAGGCGATTTCGACCTCGCAAAAATCTTTACAGCTAGACTGTTTTATAAGAACCATTGATGCACCTGTATTTAATACTAGCTAAGAGATTATGAATGACCTCTTAGCTTTTTTTGTGCTAATTTTTCTCAGCCTTTAATTCAAATAATATGTCTCTTAATTCGATAGCTCTTTCGAAGTCAAATTCTTTTGCAGCTTTATGCATAGCTTTTTCAACTTCTTTAATTTTTGCATCAAGTTCTTTTTTAGTTAATTTCGCTTTCGAAACATCAAATGTTTCAGCTTCTGTTTCAATACTATGAAGTGGAGCTTGTATAGGTTTAATGATTGTTTCAGGAACAATTCCCATTTCATCATTATATTTTTGTTGAATTGCTCTTCTTCTATTTGTCTCATCAATGCATTCTTTCATTGAATCGGTTACAGCATCAGCATACATAATTGCTTTACCGTGTGCGTTACGAGCAGCACGACCAACGACTTGAATTAATGATCTAGCACTTCTTAAGAAGCCTTCTTTATCAGCATCTAAAATAGCAATCAAACTTACTTCAGGAATATCTAACCCTTCTCTTAAAAGGTTGATACCAACAAGAACATCATACTTTCCTTTTCTTAATTGATATATGATTTCACTTCTTTCTAAAGTCTTACATTCAGAATGCATATAAACAGTTTTAATGTCGTGTTCTTTCAAAAAAGCTGTCAAATCCTCAGCCATTTTTATGGTTAAGGTAACAATCATTACTCTTTCGTTACGTTTAATTCTTTCATTTATTTCAAAAATTAAATCATCAATTTGACCTAAAGTTGGTCTAATTTCAATCTCTGGATCAATGAGTCCGGTTGGTCTAATAATTTGCTCAACAAATTCTCCACCAGTTTTTTCAAGTTCGAAATCTCCTGGTGTAGCGCTTGTACAAATGACTTGATTAATTTCGGCTTGGAATTCATCAAAATTTAATGGTCGATTATCTAAAGCACTTGGTAAACGGAACCCGTATTCGACAAGATTAAGTTTTCTGCTTCTATCTCCATTAAACATACCTCTTACTTGAGGAAGTGTAACATGGCTTTCATCGACAAAAAGTAGATAATCATCGCCAAAATAGTCCATTAAACAAAATGGTTTTTCGCCTGGTTTTCTATGATCAATATGTCTTGAATAATTCTCAATTCCTGGACACATTCCAAACTCTCTAAGACTGGCCAAATCTTGTTTTGTTCTTAATTCGATCCTTTCTCTTTCTAAAGGTTTTCCCTCATCTTCATAAAACTTCATTCTTTCAGTTAGTTCTTCAGAAATTGTCTCACAAGCCCTTAAGATATTTTCGCTTGTTGATGCATGGTCATAAGCTGGGAATAAATTGTAAACTTTATATCTTTCAATGACTTCTCCTGTTAGATAATTTACTTTTGCGATGTGTTCGATATCTTCATCAAAACAATCAATTCTAATATACCAGTCTGATGAATCAGCAGGCATAATGTCGATTAAATCTCCATGAACTCTAAATCTTCCTGGTTGAAGGTCAATATCATTTCTTTTATAAGATTGATTAATAAGTTTTGCAAAAAATTCTCTTCTATTTAGTTTTTCTCCAACTCTAATATCGAAGATTAATTTCTTATATTCTTCTGGATCTGTTAGGCCATAAATAGAAGCAACTGAAGCGACAACAATCGTATCTTTTCTACTCATAATCGAGTTAATTGCACTAACTCTCATCATTTCAAGTTCATCATTCATCGTAGCTTCTTTTCCTATATAAGTGTCGCTTGATGGAATATAAGCTTCAGGTTGATAAAAATCAAAATTAGAGACAAAATATTCGACTCTATTTTCAGGGAATAATTCTTTAAATTCAGCATAAAG
>JAEEGL012875315.1_pt1 | contig 33086 bp, 22 predicted proteins | sample 9134231 | NCBI WGS metagenome assembly JAEEGL01 (sample SAMN16246548, study PRJNA631951) | gut metagenome | biome: gut microbiome; feature: rumen; material: fiber-attached | host: Bos | place: Iran: Karaj | collected 2018-10 | reverse complement strand
CTTGGAATTGAACCTTCAAAACTCGATCATATTGAAAAAGATATTAAAGCATGTGAAGCAGAACTTGATGATGATGCAGAATCTATCATCACTGCTGAACGTTATAAATATATTGAATCAATTATTAAAAACTGCGTTACAAAAAAGAATCGTAATAAACTCAGCACATCAGATAAGATTGACCGCGTTGTTACAAACCGCTGGCTTGCACTTCCTATTTTTGCATGTGTAATGTGGCTTGTTTATTACGTTGCAATGGTAACAGTTGGTGCTGCTGCAACAGACTGGGCAAACGATGGACTTTTTGGTGATGGCTGGCATTTATTCGGAATTGGATCTGGTGCTTATGAAGAAGCTGCAGAAGAGTATGGAGATACAGCGGCAATACTTGAAGCTCTCGAAAACGGCGATGTTACTTATGTAACGGTAGATGATGAAACAATGGAAGTTTCTGATCCGATTGAAATTACAGATGAAGTTGCGGCAGATGCAAAAGCATTGGCAGAAAAGTACGGAGAAGAAGGACCTGATCCTGCGGATTACGGAGTATGGGTTCCAGGTGTTCCATCTCTTGTTGAAAAAGGCTTAGACGCAATAGGCTGTGCAGACTGGCTTAAAGGTCTTATCCTCGACGGTATTGTTGCCGGTGTAGGCGCTGTTCTGGGGTTTGTTCCACAGATGCTTGTTCTGTTTATCTTCCTTGCCTTCCTTGAGGCATGTGGTTACATGGCTCGTATTGCATTTATTCTTGATCGTGTATTCCGCCGCTTTGGACTTTCTGGAAAATCATTTATTCCTATGCTTGTTGGAGTTGGCTGTGGTGTCCCTGGTATTATGGCTTGCCGTACAATCGAAAATGAACGCGACCGCCGAATGACAATTATGACAACAACCTTTATTCCTTGCGGCGCAAAGGTTCCGTTTATTGCATTGGTAGCAGGAGCAATCTTTGGTGGCTCTGCATGGGTAGCAACATCAGCTTACTTTATTGGAATTGCGGCAATAATCTGTTCTGGTATTATCCTTAAAAAGACAAAACCGTTTATGGGAGAAGTTGCTCCGTTTGTAATGGAACTTCCTGCATATCACTGGCCAACAGTTGGTAATGTTCTCCGCTCAATGTGGGAAAGAGGATGGTCATTCATTAAAAAAGCAGGTACAATAATCCTGCTTTCGACAATAGTTATCTGGTTCCTTTCATTCTTCGGCTGGACAGAAGGTGGCTTTGGAATGCTTGAAGAAGAACAGATGGATTCAAGTATTCTTGCTAAACTCGGTGGACTTATTGCATGGATTTTTGCTCCTATCGGCTGGGGTAACTGGCAGGCTGCTGTTGCTTCTATTACAGGTCTTGTAGCTAAGGAAAATATTGTCGGAACAATGGGAATCCTTTACGGTGGAGAAGAAACCTGGGCAAATCTTGCTGCAGCATTTACTCACCCTGCCGGAATGTCATTCCTGATTTTCAATCTGCTTTGTGCTCCATGTTTTGCTGCAATTGGTGCAATTAAGCGCGAGATGAACAGCAGAAAGTGGACCTGGGCTGCAATCGGCTGGCAGTGTGGCTTTGCTTACGTTATATCATTTATGGTATATCAGTTTGGAAGTATGTTTGCTGGAGCAGGAAATATTGCAGGCTTTATCATTGCAGTTATAGTTCTTGCATGCTTTGGTTGGGCATTGTTCAGAAAAGCAAAATAAATAAAACACCATTAACAGGAGAAAATAATATGGGAACATTAATTGTTAGTCTTATTCTTATTGCAATAGTTGCTGCCGTTATTTTCTCCATGATTAAATCAAAACGTGCAGGCCGCCACCCCTCTTGTGGCGGTAATTGCGCAGCCTGCGGTGGTGCCTGTCATGCCTGTAATATCAAAACAGGTAAAAAATCATAATTTATAAAATAGTCATAATCAAATTATTTACGTTTGTAATGCTGAGAATATGTGGTATAATTAAATATATTTAGTATTCATATAGATGGCTACGCAGGGTTTATCACATAAGAACAAAATTCTCATTGTTGAGGGCAATCATGAAAATCGAAGCATGCTTCAGAAGATTGTTTCTCAAGTATATGATGTCCAGTTAGCAGAACCTGAAAATGCATTATCAATTATTTCAGATAATAGTCAAAATATTTCTTCTGCAATTATAGGCATTGATTGTGCCCTTGAAATCTTAAAAAAAATCCGTGGAAATATAAGTACAGCAAAATTTCCGATTCTAATAAGTACAGATAAAGATAATGCAGAAATTGAAGATATTCTTCTTGATCTGGATGCCATTGATTTTCTTAAAAAGCCTTATAATTCTCGCAGAGTTTTAAATCGATTAAAAACAACAATTAAGCTTGCAGAAGCAAATAAAGTAATTGATGAACTTGAACGAGATGAACTGACAGGGCTTCTTACACGCAAAGCTTTTTTACGTAAATCAGAACAGTTTATTCAGAAAAATAAACAGAAGGCTTATGGAATTATTGCCTTTGATTTTGATAATTTTAAATCTTCAAACAGCCTTTACGGTGTAGAAAAATGTAATGAGTTCCTTGCATATGCTGCTCATGAAATGATGAAGGTTATTCCAGATGGTTTTTCCGGAAGATATGGAGGAGATCAGTTTATTCTTCTTTTTGAATATACAGATGATTCTTTTCTGGAAAGGCTTTCGCGCATAAGTAAAATAATTCTCGATAAGGCGCCAATTCCTCATCAGATTGTTAAGATGGGTGTTTATGCACCGATTGATTGTGAACTCCCTCTTGTAATCTGTTGTGACCGAGCATTTCTTTCTATTAGTAATATTAAAGGAAAGTATGGAAAGGATATTGCTTTCTTTGAAGCAAATCTTCAGAGTCAGCTTTTGAATGAACAGAGAATCATTGAGACTATGGAACGTGCGCTCGAAGAGTGTCAGTTCCAGATTTTCTATCAGCCTAAGCATGAAACTGTAACGGGTAATATTGCAGGAGCAGAAGCTCTCGTGCGCTGGAATCATCCTGAATATGGTTTTATGGGGCCAGGACAGTTTATTCCGCTTTTTGAAAGAAACGGCTTTATTACTAAACTGGACTGTTTTGTTCTTGAACAGGTTTGTAAAGATATCAAAAGATGGGAAGAGAATGGACTTCCGCTTGTTCCAATTTCTGTAAATGTATCCCGTCGTGATTTTATGGAACCGGGATGTATCGACAGACAATATACAATTATTGACAAATACAAAGTCGATCATAATCTGCTTCATATGGAAGTTACAGAGTCCCTGTATTCTGAAAATCTTGATCTGATTATTTCACAGGTTCAGAAAACACAGGAACTTGGATTTATGATAGAGATGGATGACTTTGGAGCAGGGTATTCTTCTTTAGGTCTTCTTTCTACCTTCCCGTTAAATGTTTTAAAGCTGGATATCAGTTTTGTCCGCAATATCAAAACAAATGAAATTGTAATTGAAAATATTATTAAGATGGCTCATAGAATGGGGCTTCTTACAATAGCAGAAGGTACAGAATCTGTAGAACAGTTTAAAATTTTAAAAACTCTTGGCTGTGACTATATTCAGGGCTTTTATTTCTCTAAGCCTTTGCCTGTTCATGAGTTTGAATCATATCTGAAAAAGACATCTGTTATTTCCTGTGGAAAGATTGCATATAACAATACAGTAAAATTAGAGCATCAAACGCTTAGTGAAAATATGCTTTTTGCAGCAAACGAGGTTGCAGAGGGAATTCCGGGAGGCTTCTTCTCTTATCATGCAGATGGAGACCTTGAACTGATTTCCTTTAATCACGAACTTATCAATATGTATGGCTGTACAACTGGTGAAGAATTCCGTGATTATGTACAGAATTCATTTAAGGGAATTGTTTATTCAGAAGATTTTGACAGAGTTCAGAATAGCATAGAAAAGCAGATTACAGATACAAATCATATTGATTATGTTGAGTATAGAATTAAGGCAAAAGACGGAACTATTAAATATGTTCGTGACTTCGGACGCTTTGTTCAGACAAAAAATTATGGAGATATTTTCTTCGTATTCCTGAATGATATTACACTTGAACAAAGGGCTAAGGCAGAAGCTGAGGCAGAACTGATTCGTAAAATTGAATTGCAGAGAACCGCAGATCTGGCTTCGAATGCAAACCGTGCTAAGAGTATTTTTATGAATAATGTTTCAAATAATATTCTTAGTTCAATGCAGACAATTATCGCTCTTACAAACAATATAAAACATCAGTGTGTAGATAATAAAAATGTTAATGATTCTCTTTCAGGCATTGAAAAGGCAGAAGAGCATTTGCTTAGTTTTGTAACGAATGTTCTTGAACTTACTCAAATGGAAAGTGGAGAAATAAAACTGAAAGAAGAACCAACGGATCTTACCGACGCTGTAGAAAAAATTTATGCACTTATTGAAAATGAAGCCAAAGCAAAAAATATTACTATTGAATACTGGTCAGAAATTATTAATCCATATATTTACCAGGATGTAATTCATACTACAAATGTTGTAATGAATATTCTTCAGAATTCAATTAAATATACTCCGAATGGTGGAAAAGTCCGCTTCGGAATCAGACAAACTCCTGGAACTCTGGAAAATGAATGTAATGTAAGCTTTATCTGTGAAGATTCGGGAATTGGAATCTCAAAGGAATTCTTACCATATGTCTGCAAGATTTTTGCACGCGAAGATAACGATGTTAATACTGATGTTCCTAGTGCGGGTCTTGGACTTAATATTGCACAGACGCTTCTTGGTATTATGAATGGTACTCTTGAAATAAAAAGTGAGGTTGGAAAGGGAACAACTGTTACCACAATTCAACCTCACCGATATGCGAGAAAAGAAGATCTTGAAAAAGCCACAACTTTAGCAGGATCTGTAGGCGAGTAAGGACTTATTTAATTACAGTCCGCGAGCCCATGCATAAGTACTAAGGTATGGATCTGGGCGTACTGGAACAAAAGAAGTAGTTAATTCTATAATCTGACCACGCTCAGTAATTTTTCCAATTCTGGTAACCTTATAAAGATGCTGATTGGTTCCATCAATTGTAACCATTCCTTCCGGGGCAATATAACTCAAACCTTTTGCAGCAATTCTGACAGGCTCTATATCAAAAGTTCCGGCTTTATTACATGCAGCTGCCCACATATTAATTGCAATATATGCAGCTTCTTCCGGGTCACCAACTGCAACATTTGTTCCATATTCTTTTTTATATTCAGAAACAAATCTTGTGTTCTTAGCGGTTGTTAAAGATTCAAAATAGTTCCAGGCAACATAGTGACCTTTAAGTTTATCTGCACCAATGCTCTTGATTTCATTTTCAGAAACAGAAAAGCTCATTACAGGAATATCCGTTGCTTCAATTCCAGAATACTTTAATTGAGAAAAGAAAGACTGGTTTGAAGAACCATTTAAGGTATTAATAATTACATCCGGCTTTATTTTTTGAATGTCTTTAATGATTTGAGAAAAATCTGCTTCATGCATTGGAACATAACTCTCTCCAACACAGCGTGCATTAAGATTCTTTAACTGAGCTTTAACAATAGCATTTGCGGTATGTGGGAAAACATAATCGCTTCCAATCAGGTAAAACTTCTTACCAAGATTTTCTACGCAAAAATCAATGGCCGGAATTACCTGCTGATTAGGAGCCGCTCCTGTGTACATGATGTTAGGACTTGCTTCAAAACCTTCATATTGAACAGGATACCAGAGAAGATTGTAGTATTCTTCTACTACAGGTTTTACAGCCTTTCTTGAATCAGAAGTCCAGCAGCCAAAAATAGAAACAACGTTATCTTCTTCAATAAGCTTACGTGCTTTTTCTCCAAACATTCTTGGATTACTTTTTCCATCTTCTTCAATAGCTTTTATCTGATATCCGAGAATACCGCCAGCTTCATTGATTTCTTTAATCGCGAGAAGCTCAGCATTTCGAACTCCAACTTCACTGATAGACATTGTTCCTGTAAGCGAATGAAGGAGGCCAATCTTTACAACCTTACTTTTCTGTTCCCTGCAGGAAATAAAAGTAAGAGATGCCGAAATTGCGGCGGTAAAAATTAATGTGCGTAATAAATGTGATTTCATAACTCTCCTGCCTTAACTCTCTCTGTCTTATAAAATGTCGTAGGTCTTCATTTTGCCTTTGCCTTTAATCTGGCATTCAATCGGCTCACTGAATTTCAAATCTTTCTGGTCAGATAAATGATCCTTAAGTGCTTCTGTAATTCTTATTCCACCAGGATTTGCTGCAGTTTCCATACGACTAGCAACGTTTACAGTATTGCCCCATACATCATAAATAAATTTATGGGTTCCGATTACACCGGCTGTTACAGGACCGCAGTTCAGACCAATACGAATCTGGAACTGAATGTCTGCAGATTTATTATAATCTTCAAGATCCTTCAGCATGCCCTTTGCAAAATCAACCATAATGCGTGCGTGATTTTCATTTGCTTCAGGAACACCGCAGGCAGCCATGTAGGCGTCTCCAATAGTTTTAATTTTTTCTACACCCATTTCTTTAGCACGTTCGTCAAAACGGCTGAAAAGAGCATTAAGGGCTTTTACAATTTCTTTAGCGTTATGACCGCTGGAAACTTTTGTAAAGCCGACAATGTCTGAGAAAAGAAGGGTAACATTTTCGAAGTCTTCACCAAAAGATTTGTCGCCTACAGTTTCCTTAAGCTTGTCTGCAATCTTATCTGGAAGAATTGAACGTAGCAGTTTGTCTGCCTTATCTTTTTCAATTTCAAGATCTACAGTGCGTGCCTGAACAAGAGCTTCAAGACGAATGTTTTCGTTTTTGATTCTGCGCTCACGCATTGTTACATATATGATGGCGGCACCAAAAATAATTGTAGCCAGAGCAATCCAGAAGAAAGGTCTTTGATGCAGATATGGTTTCTGGAAGAAGAACATCATTTCATCATTATTTGACTGGAGACCGTTTCCGTTTATTGCATATACAAGGAATGTGTGTTTTCCTGGAGAAAGGTTTGTGTAGGAAACAACGCGTTCAGGTCCCGGCACAGAGTAGTCACTTTCAAAACCGGTTAAAACATGAGAGAACAGTAAACGTTCCGGTGCATCAAAGCTGATACCTGTATATTTAATATCAATACGTTTTGTTCCTGGTTTCAGAATAATCATGCTGGTGAGATCTGTATGAACAACAGAATCAACAGTAATTGATTCAATCTGAACAAGAGGAAGTATTGAACTTTTCTTTACGTTGAGAGGATCATAAATTGCAATACCGTCTACAAGCGGAATCCAGAGACGCTCATTACGGTCTATGATAGCACGCGCAGTAGATGTTGCTCCATCAGAATCAAGACCATCATTGCGGTTATAATAATTTGTAGTAAGGTGTTCTCTATGATTTAAGAATAATTCATTGATTTCTGACATTGAAAGAGAGGCAATACCGTGATTATTTGTAATCCATGCATTATCAGAGGAATCAAATAAAATCTGGAAAACAGAGTTTGTTCCAATTCCATTGTCAGCATTTATAGTATTACATTCAATCTTCTTTCTTCGGGTTGTGTCATAATCTTTAATTCTGGTAATGCCGCTTCCTGTGCAAATCCAAAAGTCACCGTTTTTATCCTGATTAATTTTAAATATAACGTTTCCAGCTATACCGTCAACAGAACTTAAGTGAGAGAAAATCTCTTCATTTTTCATAAGGAAGATACCGCCGCCATCTGTACCAATCCAGATAACTCCATGAGTGTCCTTATAAAGAGCCATTACATATTCAGTTTCGAGATTTCCGTGCTTCTGTTTGAATGTGCTTATTGTGCCGTCTTTATGAAGAATGCTGAGACCGGTTGTAGTTCCAACATAGTATTCATCTTTATCAGATTCTATTGCAATTCGGACCTTGTTACCTGCAAGCCCTTCATCAGAAGTCCAGCTCTTAATGGTTTTTCCGTCATATAAAAGCTGGGCAGGTTTTGTGTAACAGCTTACAAGAATCTTTCCGTCGGTAGTTGCTTCGACATGACGTATACGAATATTTTTTGTATAACGGGTAAGCTGATTTTCAACAAGCTCATCATTTTTGAAGCAAAGAACTCCCTCGTCTGTTCCTGCCCAGATTTTTCCGTCCGGGGCTTCTGCAATACTGTTTACAGTCTGACCAAGGCGGAACATTTTGAACTTACCTAAAGTCATTTTTCCAATACCATTACGGTCTGTTGCAAACCATACATTACCTTCGCGGTCCTGGATAATTTTATTGATATTAGATTCGCTGAGTTCAGAAGCTCCCTTGTATTCTTCGAATTTACCGTTAGCGTAAACTACAAGACCATGTTCAGTTCCAAACCAGATTACGCCGTTTGAGTCCTGGAGAATTGAGCTGGTTGGAGTTTTATCAAGGAGAGTTCCAGTTTTAATCAGGCTGACAGTACCGTTTACCATTGTGGCAATACCTCTGTCACCAAGACCAATCCAGTATTTTCCTCGTGAATCCTGATAAATTGCAGTTGCAAAATAAGTTATATATGGGTCAAATTTGTCTAGAGGCTTAAACAAGCCATCCTGAAAGAGAAAAAGACCGTTTTCATTTGAAGTAGTGAGCCAGATTTTACCGGTGGAATCACAGAAAAGGTTAGAAGTGATTACACCGTTTGCAGTAGTTCCGGCACCAAACTGAGGATTTAAGAGCTTTCCGTCTGGAGTCAGGTAAATAACGCCGCTTGCAGTACCAACCCAGATGTTACCGCGTTTATCTTCGCACAGAGTGCGCACAGAGTTATTCGGGAGACCGTTATTAATAGTGTAAATCTTGTTGCCAGCCTCAGAAATCTTCTGAAGACCTTCATCATTTGAGCCAAGCCATACGTCACCGCGTGAATCCTGCAGAATTACACGAACAGAGGCAAAACCGAACTCTTTATTTGTTGCACGGTTTAGGGTTTTAAACTCAACTCCATCAAATTTAACTAATCCTTCGTAAGTTCCAACGTTTATGTAGCCGTCACTTGTCTGATAAATGTCGTTAGCAGTAGTACCTGAAAGCCCTCCGAATTCGCTCCAAGACTGATAAACATAATTATCAAAAAAACTACTTTGCGAGAAACAGGAAAAAGAAAGTGTTAAAATTGCCAGAATGGAAATAATTTTCTTTTTCATATTCATAATAATATTATCGTTCTAAACCTATATAAAAGCAAATTTTTTAAGATAATATATTGTAATATAATAGAGGATAAAACGATTTTTATGGCAAAAAACATCTACTGGGTTTATAATAATTAACTATGTCAGAAGAGATTTTATCCTTAATTAAAAGTGGTGTAAAAGAAAAAAGTGAAGACCAGAAAGCCCAGAAAAAGGCGACCTGGCTCATTTTTACGATTGGTAATCAGGCAGATGGTACTAATCTATATGCAATTCCTGCTGAAAGTGTAAAAGAAATCTTACGCGATGTTACCGTATTTCCGCTTCCGTTTGTTCCCCCTTATGTAAATGGTGTTTTGAACCGTTATGGTGATCCTTACGTAGTAGTTGATTCATCAGTTCTCGAAGGAAAAGACGCTCAGAATTCATTTTTGTTTATTGTATTAAACGATGAAAGTCATACCTGTCTCCGTATTACAGATGTAAAAGACTTTTTTACTGCTTCTGAAAAAGATTTAGTACATTTTTCGGAAGCAGAGCTTTCTGAATTTTATGATGGAACGCTTAAAGTTGAAGGACAGGATGTTTATGTTCTGAACGTTCAGGCTATCATTGAAAAAGTAGGAAAAGAAATTGCGGCAGCCTGATAAATTCATTTGTATTTCATATTCACAAATTGATTTTCTTATTCCAAACGATTATGTAGTCTCTGCGGTCGGCGTAAAGGATGTGCAGATTGGTATGATGCATAATGAGAATTCCGGAATTTTTGATTTTGATGATCTGGCTACGGGATTCAATCAGTATCCGCGTCCTACTCATGTAAAAACGATGATAGTCATAAAAGATGATGCAGATGAGCAGGTTTCTATTGTAACTACACAGGAATGTAAGGTTTGCACGGTAAGCCTTAATGAGTTCAGCCTTTTTTCTGAATGCTATTCTGAGTCGTTTAAGCAGTTTGGAATTCTTGCCTGCAATTTTGAAGAAAACAGAATGCGGCTTTTGATAGATGTAAAACAGATGATTGATTATTCGAACGGCGATATGCTGCTGGAGGAATTATGATCAGGGTTTTGATAGCCGCTTCCTCTGCTGTTGTCCGTTCAGTATTAAAAGAAATAATTCTCAGAACAAAAAAACTGGAGTGGGTTGGTGAAGCTGCGTCTTATGATTCACTTAAGTTTGGGGCAGAAAAACAAAAGCCTGATGTAATACTTTCAGATAAGGCTCTTTTTGATGCAGAAAGAAACAGTACTCTTGCAGATTATTGTCATACTGCAGTGTATCCAACCATAGTCTATTATTCAGAAGAAAAACCATATTATTCCTGCAAGAAAGTAATGTTTTATGAAATACCGGATTTTATCAACTTTGCTGAACAGAAAATACAGGAGTATTCAACATATCTTGAACAGCTGCTTCTGGATATAAAATGTTCTGTGCTTTTTGAAAATCATCCTGGCTCAATTCCTTTTATTGGAGAAGATGGAATAATACTTCCGACCCTGCAGGAAATACCAAAAGATTATTCAAACCGCAATTACAAGGCAGTTGTTGTTGGAGTTTCAACAGGAGGGCCTGGCGCACTTCTGGAATTTCTTAAGGGAATAGGAAAGAATTATCCGCTTCCGATTTTTATTACTCAGCATATTGATTCTTTCTTTGATAAAAATCTTATTAACTGGCTTGCAATGGAATCTTCGGTTCCGGTTCATCTTGCAGAGAATAATGTTACACCTCAGCCTGGACACGTTTATTTTGCACCATCAGACGAACATTTAACTTTCTTTAAGTTTCCGGAAGAGAAGGATTTTCGCATTGTATTGAATCATGATGAGCCTGTAAATTTCTTACGACCATCTGTAGATAAAATGTTTCAGAGTGCGGCGAATGTTTTTGGAGAAAACTGTATTGCAGTTGTACTTACAGGAATGGGAGCCGATGGGGCAAAAGAGTGTGTTCATCTGAAACAGCTTGGCGCTTATACAATTACACAGGATAAGGAGAGTAGTGTAATTTACGGAATGCCGAAAGTGGCATATGAACTGGGTGGGGCCTGCGAGGTCCTGCCGCTTAAACAGATTCCAGAACGCTTATGGAGTCTGGCTGATCAGAAACGGGCCTAACAAAATGGAGAGAGTTATGAACGAACTGATACAACTGGTAAAAGCAAAAATCCTCGAATATTCCGGTATTAATGTTGCAAATTCGCAGATTCAAAATTTAACAGAGCATATCCAGAAGAAGGCTGCAAAACGTAGTGAAAGTGCAATTGAGTTCTGTAATAAGCTTGTACCTTATACGCCGGATTTTGATGAAATAATCAATCTTGTAACTGTAAACGAAACTTACTTTTTTCGCGAAGAGCTTCAGTTTGATTTTTTGAAAAAAGAAGTGTTCCCAAAATATATGGGCAGAAATCTCACAATCTGGACCTGCTGCTGTGCTACAGGAGAAGAACCAATTTCGCTTCTGGCACTTGCTCTTTCAATGAATATTAACCTTACAATTTATGCTTCTGATATTGATGACACTGCTCTTGCAGCATTAGAAAAAGGAGTTTATTCAATTTTCTCTTTGCGCACAGATGGTAAAAAATATCATAATCTTCTGGAACCTTATTCAACCAGAACAGAAACTGAAATTGTATTCCGCAAAGATTTTCTGCAGCGTATACATGTTTTTAAATTTAATTTGATTCAGGACAGTCTGAGTAAACTTCCGTTCTATGAAAATGTAGATATTCTTTTTATGCGGAATGTCTTTATCTATTTTGATAAAGAGAATCGTGCCGCTGTTACACGAAAAGTAACAGACCGCCTTAAAAGTGATGGACTTCTTTTCTTCTCTATGAATGAAATTGGTTCAATTGACGGAAAAATAATTCCAAAGACTTTTTATAAGACAAATAATGGCGCGGTTTATTATTTTGTAAAAAGTAATACTGCAGAAGCTGGCTTAAAAATCGCTGCAGAAGCAAACCGCAGGCTCACCGAAAGAGAACGTGAGCGCAGAAATGAAAAGGTTCGTAAAGAAGTTGAAAAGGTAAAGATTCAAAAGTTCTCGGAGCAGAATGACAAGCTTAGAGAAGCTAAGGCTGCACTTGAAGCAGTTACAAATAAAAAGACGTTCGATGCAAAACAGCTTTATGAGAGAGTCTGTGCAGAAATAAACCGTGGTGATTTTGAAAAGGCCCGGGTTCTTGCTCGTTCGCTTTCGGGAACAGAGACAAAAAAGTATTCGTATTTTATGCAGGGCTATATTGAATATCATGCAGATAACAGAGCAGATGCAGAAGTTCTTTTTGCATCTGCCGAAAGTATATCGCCTGATTTCTGGCCAGCCTTTTTTTATCACGGAATGGTATTGCGTGATCTTGGCCGTACAAAGCTGGCACAAAATTGTTTTTCAAAATGCAGAGATCTTATTACAGATTTTGGCAATGAGGTTCCTTATGATTTTACGCTGGACTCTTTTAGTCCTTCATACATCTCTTCGCTTTGCGAAACATTTTCAATTGGAGGAGGGCAGTAAATGAAAATAGATAAAAACCAGTTTAAGGCAGACTATATTTCTGAAGCCCGCGAAATTTTAGATTCTCTGGATGATATTGCAATTCAGGCCGCAAAGGAAAACCGCAATACAAAATGCCTTCCAGAAATACTCCGTCTTCTTCATACCTTAAAGGGTTCTTCACGCATGATGGAATATGTTCAGATTGAAAAGGTTGTAAATCATCTTGAGACAGTCTTTAAAAATATTCAGAGCAATCAGACAGAAATTTCAAATAAAATTATTCAGCTTTTGATGGGTGTAAATGATCTTTTACATAAGGTTGTTGATTCTCTTGAAGATGGCGGCGATGGTACTTTTGAACAGTACGAAGAAGTTTTGAAAAATATTGACTTTGCAATGGAGGATGATGAGTTTACAACAGATTTCTTTGCAAAGGAAAAAACAGAGAACGAAGAAGTAAACAGTAAAGTAGAGGAAGACAATTCAGAGTTTTTCCATGATTCGCAGACAATTAAGGTTCAGGTTTCTCAGATAGATTCAATTCTTCAGCTGCTTGATAAACTGATAATGCGCCAGATAAAACTTAAAAATGAAATTGAAGTTTTGAACAAAAAAAGTGGAATGACAGAATTTCAGGCATTCCAGGAACTTTCGGAAAATATTTCAGTTCTCGAAAATCAGAGCGTAGATATTCAGAAAAATATTATTTCTCTGCGAATGCTTCCGTTTGATATGATTCTGCGTCCTATTAAACGTTCTGTTGTTGCAGAGGCTCTTAAAACCGGAAAAAATATTGAGTTTAATATTCCGCAGTCAGAAATCACAATTGATAAATTCATTCTGGAAAAACTTCCTGCAATTTTAATTCATCTCGTTCGTAATTCCATCGATCACGGAATTGAAAAGCCTGAGGTTCGCAAAGCACTTGGTAAGCCGGAAAAAGGAACTATTTCTGTTTCTGTAAATCAGGTTTCTAACAGAATCTTTGTAAATGTAAAAGATGATGGCCATGGAATTGATTACGATAAAATCCGTGCCAAAGCACTTAAGCTTTTTCCGGAACGTGAATCAGAAATTAAGTCGGCCGACACAACAGACCTTCTTCAGTATATTTTCTCTTCTGGCTTTTCTACAAAAGATGAACAAAGTGAACTCTCCGGCCGCGGTATTGGACTTGATGTTGTTCGTACAGAAATGGATAAACTTAAAGGAAAGATTACAGTTTATTCTGAACCAGACAAAGGAACTAATTTTGAACTTTCTTTACCGGCATCTCTTGCAACACAGGACGGACTCTTTGTTTCTGTTTCGGACAACTCATATCTTATTCTTTCACACTATATCAAAGAAATTATTACAGCTACAAAGTCGGACTTTATGCAGATGCAGCACTGCCCTGTAATTAATGTTCATAATGAGCTGGTTCCTGTTTTCGACTTTGATATCATTAATCCGAACTCAAAGAAACAGATAAATACAAAAACAGAAATTTCTGTTGTAATTTTGGAATACCTTAACCGCAAGATTGGTGTAATTGTAGATAAAATCCTGCATTACGGAACAGTCGTAATTAAACCGGTTCCTCCGCTGTTAAAAGATTTCAATGCTTTGCAGGGAGTTGTATTTGATGAAAACTACAGTATTATTCCTGTTTTAAATATTCCAGATACAATGCGCCGCTTCCGTGTTGTTAATATTTATGACATCAAAAATCTTGAGGTAAAGAAAACACCTAAGATTCACTCAATTCTTGTTGTTGATGATTCGCACACAACCCGCCACATTGAGCAGATTATTCTTGAGGCAGAAAATTACAATGTTTCAACTGCAGTGGATGGAATTGAAGCTCTAGAGAAGATGAAGCAGCATCGTTTTGACCTTGTAGTAACCGATGTAAAAATGCCACGTATGGACGGCTTTGTTCTTCTTCACAATATGCGGCATAAGGAAGAACTTAAACATATTCCTGTAATTATGGTTTCCTCTGTGTTTGAAAGTGATACGCTGGAAAAAGTTAAAAATCTGGGTGCGCAGGGCTATATCGTAAAATCAGATTTTGAACGTGAGAACCTTACGGCAAAGGTAAAGGAGCTGCTTAATGAGTAGAATATATGTGGCAGTTCAGTCGAAGGTTCTTGCAAAAATGATTTGTGCAGAACTTAAGAGTGAAGGCTATGAGACAGAAGTTTTTGCAGATGGATATGCTCTTCTAAAAGAAATTGTTTCGAATCCTCCTGATCTTGTAATTGCAGCAAAACAACTGCCAACAATAAATGGTATTGAACTTTGTCGAATTATGAAATCTGGTGCGACAGGAGCCTCGGTTCCATACATCCTGGTTTCTACAGATGATTCAATTTATGATTTCTGGACAACTGCAAGAGAAGCAAACCGTGTTGTACTTGTTGCAAATAATAATATTGATCAGATTGTGCCTGCCGTAAAGGATCTGCTTGATTCCAGCTTTGTTGATGCAGATAACTTTATGGAAAGCACTAAAGGTTCAAATGATAAGACTCTTGTTTCCTGGATTGTAAATGCAATGGATAAAAGTGATTTTTATCTGAACATGATGCAGAACATAATTCAGCTTTATGCTTTTGTAAAGGATACAGATTATCTTATTGAACAGATTTTCAGAATGATTTATACAGCCTGTGCTTACGACGGAATAGCTCTTATTCTGGATAGTCAGCCGGCTAAAGTTTATATTTCCGGAACAGAATTTTTTGAAGTATCTGCTGGAGATGATTTCTGGAATATCTGTAAGGCAGAATATGAGCGGTTATCTAAGAAAAATCATTCAATTACTTATGAAGAAAAGTATATTGAAAATATTCTGCTTAACCGTCCAGATGGAAATAAATTTGAATCTTACCGGGCTTTTACAATTAAGAATGGAAAAGATTTTGTAGGAACACTTCATCTGGCTTCTACGAAAAAGAAAACCTTTAATTATAAGGTTCAGTCTTCAATTGATTTTATTATTCCGTCACTTGCTAATCTTCTGCAGGAATCACTTGTACGCGCAGACCTGACAGAACAGGAAATTAAACTTAGAAGCGCGTTTTCTAAGTTTGTTCCGGAGCAGGTTATCAATGACTTTTTGAATTCCGATGGCGACCAGGAACTCAAGAATAATAATGAAAAACGAAACGTCGTAATTCTTATGAGCGACATCCGAAGCTTTACTTCCATAAGTGAAGTAAACAAACCGGAAGACGTTGTAAATTTTTTGAATACTTATTTTACCCGCATGGTAGATATTGTAAAAAAATACGGAGGAACAGTAGATAAGTTTATTGGCGATGCAATTATGGTTTTGTTTGGTGCTCCAATCAGCTACAACGATAATGCAAAACGTGCTGTAGATGCGGCGATAGAAATGTATTCTCAGCTGGATTCCATTCCACATGGACAGCTTAAGTTTCCTGAAGGAATTAAGTTTGATATTGGAATTGGCATTCATTCTGGAGATGTTATTGTCGGACAGATTGGTAGTGCTGATAAAACAAACTACACAGTAATTGGAGATACTGTAAATCTTGCTTCGCGCCTTGAAGGTTTAACAAAGCTTTATGGCGCAAAGGTAATCATCTCCGAAGCAGTTCGAAATGAACTTGGAGATGATGAGGAAAATGTGAATCTTCTTCTGTTGGATTCTGTAAAGGTAAAAGGGAAAAAAGAAGCTGTATTTATTTACAGAGCAGACGAAAAACCTTTGCCACAAGAATTTACAGAGGCCTATGAAAAAGGCTTTAAGTCTTATAACGAAGGAGCATTCAGTCTTGCAATTCCTTATTTTGAAAAAGCACTGGAGGTTGTTCCTCTGGATAAAGCCGCAATGCTTATGCTTTGCAGATGTAAGGATTTTGCAGTAAATAAACCTGAAAACTGGGATGGCGCAATAGCGCTTACTTCAAAATAAAAAAAAGCCCGGCACAGCCGGAGTATCACAGAGGTGTATATGAATATTAAAGAAAAACTTAAAAAAAGGAAAAGAGTAATTCGCGAAGAGGACAGGTTCACAAATGAAATGACCAGACGCGTTGCGTTCTGGACTTCAATATTTGAATGTTTAACAATCTTCTACTGCCATTTATTAGGAAGAATCCCTCTTGAAAAACTGCCATTTTCAATCATGAGTGGTTTTTTGATTTGTATCGTAGTGCATTATATAATTTTCTGGATTGTAAATACTCAGGTAACACAACCAATTTCAGAAGATCTCGCTACCTTCTATTTTTATGATACTACTGAGAAAGAACGCACAAAACTCATGAAGCGTCTTATGAGGTTACCTGGAACTATGGCAGCAGTAGTTTTTGTACTTTACGTGATTCATAGTGCAGCCTGGTTAGCACTTCTTGGAACTTCTGTAAAACTTGATGCTGATACTCTTATACTTATGGCTGCAATGACCTATTTTGGAGGATTTTGTGCTTCGGTTTGGTCACTTAGCATGGATTCACAAAAAATTTGTTCCAGACATGCTGCAAAGATTGTAGAGAAGGGTGTTTCAAAAGCAGAAGTAGAAAGAATTCATTTTTTTGGAGTTAGTACGACAGCAATTGCAGTTTGTAATCTTTTTTCACCTATTTTAATAACTGCAAGTCTTATTCTGCTTCTTGCCTGGCGTGCCTATGTTTCCTACATGACAGCAAATCTTGTTTTTCCACGATTGCTTTTAGTGTCATTAGTTGGAATTGGTGTATATGTTGTATATGCTTACATAGCTTTCAGACGAATGATGCGTTCAATTAATGGTATGCGTGAGCTTATGGAGGGAATAAACCGTGAAAGCCTTTACAAGGTTAGACCAGAAAAAACAGACCTTTCAAATGAGTTTATGTATAACATTTATCTCATAAATGAAATCATTTCAATTCTTCAGAAAATTCTTAAGGAAAGTCAGGATATTAGTATGTCTGTTGTTGAATCCAGCAACGAGCTTTCCGTAATTTCAAGGGAAACAGCAGTTACTTCTCTGGAACAGAATTCCGGAGTAAAAGAACTTCTTTCTGCAATGGAAGAAACAGATACCCTTTCAAAAAATATTGCAGAAAAAATCGGAGAGGTTTCGCTTGTTGCTAAAAAGACAACAGAAAACATTGTTGATGGTTTTGGAATCTTAAAGCAGAATATGCAGAAGCTTGATGAAATTAAAGCCGCAAATGATGTAACTGTAGAAGGAATCAAAAAACTTACAGAAAAAATTACAGGTATTTATGAGATTGCAAGAATCATCAATGGTATTGCAGATCAGACAAATATCATTGCATTCAATGCCGAAATTGAAGCTTCCAGTGCAGGTGATGTTGGTGAAAACTTTGCTCTTGTAGCGAACGAAATCCGCCGTCTCACAAATAACACAATTCAGTCTACAAATGAAATTCGTAACAGAATTATAGAGATACAGCATTCTTCAGATGCCCTGCTTGCTTCATCTCAAAACGGAAGTAACAAGATTCTTGATGGAACAAGAATCATAAATGAATTGAATGAGCGCTTTGAAGATCTTCAGCATTCTTCTGAATCTATGGATTATGCTTCAGAAGACATCAAGAAGATTATAGATCAGCAGACAGCTTCCTTTGCACAGATTGTAGTTACCCTGCGACAGATTACTGCAGCTGCTGATACATTCTCAAGTTCAACACAAAAAATCAGCGATTCAGCTCAGAACCTTTGTCTCATTTCTACAAACTTAAAAAATCTTCAGCCGGAAAATATCGAAGAGTATACTAAAGAATCAGAAAATGCACAGGCAGAAGTAGATGCAATAATTGAATCAATGACAAAAGAGGTGAAGTAATGAAAAAGAAAACAAATAGTTTATCATTAGAAAGAAGATTGCTCCGTGTAAGCCATCTGCCAGATATTGCCTGCGGTATCATACTTCTTATGTATACAGTTTTTATTATGAATCTGAATTTTAAAACTCATTATCCAATTATACTTATTGTAATTGCCGGAGTTTTATTTGCACAGTTTGTACTTTCTTCTATCACTAATCATTTCCTTATGAGAAAAACTTCTAAAGAAATTGAAAGATGGGAAACAGAAGAACTGACTATTGAAGAGCGTACAAAGCTTTTTCTGGCAGTACACAAGCTTCCTCAGAAAAAAGCTATAGAAGCATGTACATACTTTTTTATCTGTTCTATTCTGCTTGCTGCCGGATATCATTTTTTCTATAAGATTAATCCAGGTATAAATCTGGTAAGTTTATTAAGCTGCTTTCTTGGATCTTATGTAGCTGGACTTCTGGCTCTTGCTAATTCAAAAAATATTTGTAATGAGTATGCCTGCAAACTTGTTGATCAGGGAATTGATTTAAAAATCCTGAATAAGAGAAGCTTTTTTGGTGTATCTTATACAAGAACCTTTATCCTTTATTGTATAGTTCCAGTTGTATGGGGAATCATTATTGCGGCCGCTCTTTTTTATGTATATTTCTACAACAATATTCCTTCGCAAACTTCTGGTTTTATGCCTGCAGGACTATATGGAGCAGGTTTGAGAAAAGTTCAGCTTTCGAGAATTGCAGTTGTTCTTTTTATTAATGTATTGATTGGCTGGATTGCAGTTTATTCCTTCCTTCATAGTATTCTTTCTGCCTGCAGTAAGCTTGAAACTGCAATGCAGCATATTATCAAGAATGATATTTTTACAGTAGACCTTGTACCAACTGATTTTGAATCTGATGTTTCTTATAACCTTTATCTTATAAATCAGATTGTATTGCTCTTCCGTTCTATTTTGAATGAGATTCACGAAATTGGAACAACAATGATTGAGCCTATAGAAAACCTTGCAGAAATTGCACAGTCTACTTCATCAACTTCGCTTGAGCAGTCTACCGGTGTAAAAGAGATTCTTGCCACAATGGAAGATACAGACCGACAGACCCGCACAATTGTAGATAAGATTGCCGACGTAACTACAGTTGCAGAGGGAACCGAAAAGAACGTAAACGCAGGTTTTGAAACCCTTCAGTCTAATCTGGATAAGATGACAGAAATTACAGATGCAAACGTTTCTACAATTTCTGGAATCCGTGAGCTTGGTGAAAAAATCGGCGGCATCTGGGAAATTGTAAAAATCATCAATGATATTGCAGACCAGACACGAATCATTGCCTTCAACGCAGAACTTGAAGCTTCAAGTGCAGGTGGCAGCGGAAAGAACTTCCATATTGTTGCTAACGAAGTACGTCGACTCGCAGCGGGAATTACAAATTCTGTAGACCAGATTAAAAAGCAGATTGCAGAAATCCAGCACTCATCAGATAACCTGATTATTACGTCTGAGTCTGGAACTGAAAAAATCCGCGAAGGTCTTGAGCTTTCTGAAAAGCTTAAGGAAAAGTTCAATGATATTCAGAGTTCTTCAGAAATTACAGTAGAGTCTGCAAATCAGATTAAGGAAATTATTAATCAGCAGTCAACTTCGTTCGACCAGATTGTTGCGACAGTTCGTCAGATTTCTTCTGGAATCGAAAACTTTTCTAATTCTACAGGAACTGTTAATAATACAGCACAGAAACTTAAGGATGCCGCAAATCTTCTTGAGAATCTGCATGCTCAGATTATTGCAGAGTAATGTAAGATTAGTATAATAGTAGGTATGGAAGAAAATGAAGATAAAAAAGAAGTTAGTGAAGTAAAAGTTGAACCAGCAGTTGTTGAACAAACAATAATTGAAACAGCTGCTGATGAACCAGCACCAGTTGAAAAGAAAACGAAGAAGAAACTTCCGATAGGATTAAAGATTCTTCTTTTTCCTTTTACTTTATTATTTGTGCTGCTAGTGATTGTGCTTGTATGGTTTACGTTCTGTTTTTTTGACAGAATAAAACCTATAGATGCGCTGCCACCAGATTATGCAGTTTATCTTCGTTCCGATTCTGTATGGGATGCGGCTGAGCCTCTGCTCGATCTTGATGCTACTCTTATAGCAATGACAAGCCCGGAGCTGCAGAAGTATCGCGAAAGCTATCTTAAGATTAAAAAGTCTAAGCTTCGTACAAACTTCTTTGTAAAAACAGCTCTGAGCCGCAGGGTAGATGCCGCAGTTTACGGCTATGAAGAAAATGGAGCTGTGGCTCCCGCTGTAATTGGTGTGCTTGATGCGGGAATTCTTAGCGGAGCCTTAAGGCTTTCTCCGTTTATCATTCCGCATATCAAGCCGCTTGCAAAGAATCTTGAACTTGCTTCAAATAGACATGGAAACATTTATCAGCTCAAATCTTCGGGCTATTTTGTAATCAAAAAAAATCTTATTATCTTTTCTACAAATAAAAATCTTCTTGAAGAGTCTATGACTTATTCAAACAGCAGCCTTTATAAAGCAGAAGAGTTTGCTGCTGTAACCGCAAAGTTAAAAGAGCCTATGCGTATTTTCGCAAACGGTCAGAATCTTCTTAAACTGTTTACAGAAAAACCTTCGACAATTCTTAAAACATATCTCGAATCTATAGTTCCTTATCTTTCAGCAGAAGAATATACAAGCCTTATCTTTGGAATTACAAATAAGGAATTGAATGTAATGATTTCAGTTCCTATGACTTTTGATAATCTTGAGGCAGCAGAAAATCTTATAGATCAGCAGCCGGTAATTAAACTGCTTAAAAAAGAATCTATAGTTCCTTCTTTCCTTCCAAAATTAAATGATGATGTTCAGTATTATACGCTTTTTTCTGCAGGAACAATCAGTGAATTAAAAGATGCTGTAATAAAAATTCTTCCGCCGGAAAAAGATTTTACTACAACCTGGAATAAAGCGGATTCAGTCAGCAGAATAGTTTTTAACTGTTCTCTGGATGATATTCTTTTCTCATGGACTGGTGATGAATTTGCAGTATTTGGAATAGAAGGAAAATCAGAACCTGTATTTGGAATTAAGATAGCTGATGAAGCAAAGCGACAGGAAATATTCGATAAAATTTTCTCTTCGTATATTATTCAGTCAAATGACAGCCTGCTTGTAAATGGAGTTCGCCTGCCTTGCATTCAGGTTCCAAGCTTCCTTATGTCAGTTCTTCAGGCTTTTAATGTAAATATTCCTAAACCATATTATCTTGTAAAAGACGGATATATATTTTTCTCACAGTCTCCGGAAAATCTTGTTGCAATTAATTTTGATGCACAGAGCTCAAGAAAACTTTCCGGCAGTAAAAACTGGACAAGAGTTTCTTCAAGACAGTCTCCATATTCAACCTTGTCGCTTTATTACAATCTGGAGCGCAGTGTTCCTTTCTTTATTAAAGGAAACTCTGCTATGTCTAAGATTTTAAGTCTTTATAATTCAGGACGATTTGATTTAAGAATTAAAGATAATCTGCTTACAGTGCAGCTTCAGGCTTCTGCCGTTGAACTGGAATCTTCTCGTAATATCCCAGGCTTCCCTATAGAACTTGAAAACAAAACTAATGCACAGCTTGTAAAATCCAGTTCAAAAAAAGGAAAACAGATTTTCTGGGTAGAATCAGATTCATCTGCAAATGCTTTGGATTGTGCAACCTTTACCCGCGAAAAAGCAGAACTCCCTGAGCTTCAGTATTTAGTTGAAGCGGGAGATGCAACTGCAAAAGCAAATGGCGGTGAAATCTGGGCTGTAACAAAAAGCGGAATGGTTTATCTTTTGAATTCAAAGCTTGAAAGTGTTCTTGGATATCCTATTCTTTCCGGGGTAACAATGTCTTGTGAACCTTTTGTTTATAAGGATTCACTTGTGCTTGTTGGAACAGACGGTATACTTAATTTTATTTCAAATACTGGAGAACTGACTCGTATAGATACTGGAATAGAAAGTGAAATAAAAACAAGGCCGGCTGTAAGCGGAGATATATTTGCCTTCTATGAAAAAGGCTTTTTCGGCGGAATCCATATTTATAAAAATATGGAAAACCTGACTGCAGAAGGACCGCTGGAGCTTGAGGGAATTGCATATGGTTCACCTTGTCTTTTTACAGCCGGAGGAAAACAGTATGTTTCAATGATAACTCAGGCCGGCGAACTTTATGTTTATGATCTTAATGGTAATCTGTTAGATCCATTCCCTGTGGTTTTGCCTGGAGTTTTCTATCTTAATGTTGAAATGGCAGACGGATATTTAATTGCTCTTTCTTCTGAAGGTGATTTATTCAGGGTAGGGCTGGATGGAAAATCATTAAAGATAAAGATTCCGTATTTCACAGCAAAAACAGGACGTATTACGGTAACTGATTATGATGAAAAAACTGGCCAGGAAATCTTTGTTTCTGGAGAAGGTAATTCACTTTATGGATTCAATACAATGATGGAACTTTTACCAAAATTCCCTGTTTCCGGATACGGTAATCCGTTGTTTATAGATTTAGATGGCGATAACAAAAATGATTGTCTTGCAATTACTTTTGATAATAAAATATCAGCAGCAAACGTATTAAAATAAGAGGTAAAAAATGAAAAAAACGAGTCTTATGCTTATTATCCTTACAGGAGTTCTGTTTTCTATTATGTCCTGTGCTTCCTTACAGCAGGATATATATACTTATACGGCAGACAATTCGTATATTTACAACTCAATAGAAGTCTATGAGAATCGTTTTATCAAAATAGATGTAAAAAATCAGATGGAAAAAGCTGTTCCTGCAGAAGAGATAAACAGTCTTTTAGCAGATATTGCATCTTATAAGGCCTCAACAAATGTTACAGAGCCTCTTCTTATTGCCAGATTAAGAGCTTTTGAAGGCTTACTCTTTAAGCTGGCAGGCAGAAAACGTGATGCAGAAATAGCATATCTTGAAGCAAAAGGCTTACAGAAAGGTGACCGTTATGTACAGCTTTTAGGCTGCCGTCTTGCAAAAAATACAGAGGAAAGTCTTTCTCAGATAGAAGGAATTTTAAAATATGATTCCAAGAACTCAGTTCTTCAGCTGGAAAAAGGAAAACTTTTATATCAGCTTAGAAAATATGATCAGGCAATCTCTGTTATAGATAATGCTTTTATTCTTTTTGATTCTGAAGGCTTACATGATTATAGAACAGTTTATAATCCATTAAGAAGTTATATCTGGGATTTACATTCTGTATATGGTACAGATTCAGATGGTAAGGCAGATCATAATCTTTCTAATTTACAGGAAGAACTTAAACTTGATTCACTGGTAAATCTTACTATTGAAAATACAAAACTTCTGGAAAACATTCAGAATGGCGGGCAGAATCAGAATAAGAAGAAGTTTGCAACCCTGATTACTTGCTTAGAAAACGCCGGATATTTTTCTTCTGCTGCAGATCCTCAGAATACAGAGGGAAGTTCAAAGTATATCCTTAATGCAGATAAAATTACACGCAAAATGTGTGCGCGGTTTATCTGGAATGCTTATATAAGACATAGCGGAAACATGAAAAATCTTTCACGATATTCAGAAAAATATAAAAAATCAGGCCGTACAAAGAGTCCTGTGGCAGATGTTCCTGTTGAAGATCCAGATTTTGATGCTGTTCTGGGGGTAGTAGAGAGCGAATTTATGGAACTTCCGGACGGAAAAAACTTTGAACCAGACAATTCTGTAACAAAATTACAGTTTATAAACTGGGTAAAGAAAGTGGATAAATAAAAATGTGAAAATTTCATAAAAAAATGTGAAATTTGCAAAATTTATCGTTTAATTAGCGAATTTTTTCACAAAAAAAATTGACAAAGAAATCGTACTTTGCTATATTATAGTCAGCTTGTAAATAAGCTGATAAACTCTCTCCGATGTCCAGCAACGCTGGACGGCAAGGTTCCCTTCTAGTGTTACTGTCTGGGAACCTTGTTTTTTTAACCCTAAAAATCACAAAAAAAACTGCCGGATAATAACATTACCCGGCAGTAAGGTATAACAAAAACTTTCTGGTGATTAGCCTGCAAGACCAGTCACTGTTGTTTTCTTGAGAAGAACCTTGTAAGCGTAGCTGTAAAGAATTTCTGCTACGTCGCGGAGAGGTTTGCGAACATTCAGACCCATGTTCTGTGCAAAGCGGATTGCAGCCTTAGAAGCGGCTGGATTCCAGAGACGTGCATTGTCAACATTAACAAAATCACATTTTTCTGAATCTGCAATTGCTTTTATATGACGGTTCATTTCTGCAATAGTCTGATCTGCATTTTCGTTGTAAAGAGAAATGAGTGCGATTCTGCATTTTGAATTTGCAGCCTTAACTGCTTCTATAAGCTGGAGGTATGCGCTGTCAAACTCTGCACTGTTTGTTCTGAACAGATTCAAATCGCTTTCACCAAGGTGAATAAGAATTCCTTCCGGATGAAGTGGCTGAATATATGAGCAGAAGAGGTCTTTAGCATTTTTTACAGAAAGGTCTTCAAAGCTCTTGTTCAGAATCTGAAAGTTGAAATCAAATGTATCTGCAAGAGTTTTTACTGGGATAGAGTTATCCAGACTTCCACCGAATACAATTACTGCATTCTTTTCTGATTTAGCAAGATTATAACCATCGTAATAAAACATTCGCAACTCCTTTTATTATGGTTTCGATAGGACCTTCGGTCTACTCAACCACCGTTTTTTTTATATTAAGCACCAACCGGTGTTCTTATAACTTCTACATTCTTAATGTTGTTCTCGCGTTTTTTATCCAGAGCAACATTTCTGAAATAAACAACAAGGTTTGACATTACAATTGCAAGGTTCAAAAAGTAAACAGCAAGAACATAGTTCAGCTGATGATTAATAAACTTTGCAGTAATTCCTGCTACATAGCCGGTGATAATCAAAATGATAAACGCCAGGCTTGTACCCTTTGCACTTCTTGCTTTATAAGCTTTAATTACGTTGAGAGGCCATGAAAAGCCGAAACAAACTAACATAAGTGCTTCAAAAAGATGTCCGATTTCCATCTCAAATCTCCTTAAACTTTTTATGACTTCATAATAATCTGCTGTGGCAAAAAAACAATTTTTTGTAAGAAAGAAAAACTCTTTTTTCGCGCAGTATTTTTTTTACTTTCAAAACGTTTTAAAAAGGAGGCTTTTAGGTTATTATCTTCTATAAGATGAAAAATAATAGGAAAAACAGCCTTACCGATATCCGTCATGAGATACAACGCATTCAGCTGATACTTATTATTGTGACAACTATTCTTATGAGTGTGGGCGGTGCAATTGTAAATGTTAACGCAAGTGATAACGCGTTCGACCAGAATCTTCAGGAAACCGCAGAGCTTATAACGCGAATCTATGGATTTATGCGGGAGGCGCCCCGCCGCGACCTTTGTATTTGTATGGATTCGATTGCGGCGGATTTAGCCGATGTTGATGTAATCTCCATTGTTGATACAGATAATCTGCGAATCTATCATACAAATCACAGCCTTATAGGAACCCAATACGACGGAACACATCCAGATTTTTCAATACATAAAGAAGGTTATTATACAGAAAGCAATATCGGTCCTTCTGGCCCGCAGAGACGTACATATTCTGCAATTTATGATGAAGACGGAAATTACCTTGGCTTTATAATGGCGATTATGCTCAAAACTTCAATCCGCTCATTTACTTATAAGATTGTTCTTTTATTTTTGAGTGTAACAGTGGCAGCCATACTTATTGAAATCGCAATATGCCGCGCCTTCTCCAGAAAGCTTAAGCGCCGCCTGCTCGGCTACGAACCAGACACGTTCACATCAATGTTCCGAATCCGGGAAAACATACTGGAGTCTACTTACGATGGAATTATTGCAGTGGACAGTGAAAAAAATGTTCAGTTCTCGAATAAAGCCGCAAAAAAAATGCTTGGATGTGCAGATGCAGACTGCGAGGAACCAGAGCATGAAAAACTTAATCTTATCAAGCAGAATGTTTTTGCAGATAAATACCTTTCCGAGGTCTTAAAAACCGGCAACGCCGAATTTGGAATACAAGAGGAAACCGAAAATGGAACAGCTTTATTAATAGACTGCGTGCCGGTTATGGAAGCTGGAATAATCAGTGGAGCCGTAGCCCTGCTGCACGACCGCACAGAATATACAAAACTTATGGAAGAACTTTCGGGAACAAAGTATCTTGTAGATTCAATGCGAGCAAACAATCACGATTTTACAAATAAACTGCATGTAATTCTCGGACTTATTCAGATTGGAGAATACGATAAGGCTGTTTCATACATAGAGAACATTTCAATTATACAGCGTCAGACACTCAGTACAGTTATGAACGCTGTAGATAATTCTTCGTTTGCGGCCCTGCTTATTGGAAAAATCGCTCGTGCTTCAGAATGTAATGTTAAATTCATATTAAAAGAGGGAATCCGGTTTAAGAGTTCTGATATTGCAATTCCTTCCGAAGCCCTTGTTACAATAGCAGGGAACCTTATAGACAACGCTCTTGATGCAATGAATATGCAGCTTTCAGATATGAACCGCCAGCGTGAGCTTGAGTTTGGAGTTTTTACTAAGCCTGGAGAGTTTTTAATGACAGTTCGTGATACAGGCTGCGGAATTCCAAAAGAGATTCAGGATAAGATATTTGAAAAAGGTTTTTCAACAAAGGGAAAAGGGCGTGGAGTTGGAATGCATCATACTAAGCAGCTGGTAGAAAGCCTTGGCGGAACCATCAGCTTTGAATCAGAGAAAGACATTGGAACGTCTTTTATGGTATCATTAAAGGGAAGTTATGTATAAGGTTTTGATTGTAGAAGACGACCCTATGGTTGCCATGATAAATGAGCAGTATGTCTGCAAAAACAAAAACTTCTGTGTACAGAAAACCTGCCGCAACGGCCAGGAGGCTCTCGAATTTCTTGAGGGCCCGGAAGGCTGTTCTATAGACCTTGTAATTATGGACGTCTTTATGCCGTATCTGAACGGTGTAGAAACGCTTAAAAAAATCCGCGAAAAGAAGCTGGACTGCGAGGTTATAATGGTAACCGCCGCAAATGATCCTGCAACTCTCGAAGAAACAATGCATCTTGGAGTTATAGATTTTCTGATTAAGCCGTTTGCTTATGAGCGCTTTCAGGTTGCATTGGAAAAATTTATCGCAAATGACGAAGCTTTCCGCGGTGCCGACCAGGTAATTGATCAGAGCTATGTCGACAGTCTTATTTCAAATAACGGCCAGTTGTATTCCCAGGATAAAGAGCTTCCAAAAGGAATTCAGAAAAAAACACTTGAGCTTCTCAAAGAATATTTAAAAGAAAAAAAAGGCTGGGTTTCTGGCGATCAGATTTCGGAAGAAGTTGGCCTTTCAAGTGTTACAGTGCGACACTATATGAGCTATCTTATGGATAAAAAAGAAATTACCGGCGAAATCAATTATGAAACCGGCGGCCGACCGAGTATGCTTTATCGTAAAAAATAATACTTGACCCCAATTCTTTTTTAGCTATAATCTACTTATATACAAGGAAGATAGATAAATGATAGTTTCTACTAAAGGCCGCTATGCGCTTCGTGTAATGATTGATTTAGCTGAACAGAATAAACAGGAAAGAGTTCCTCTTAAGGAAATTGCCGAGAGACAGGAAATTTCTCAGAAATATATTGAAGCCATTATGACAATGCTTTCAAAAAACGGATTTGTTGATGCCGTTCATGGAAAGGGCGGCGGATATCGTCTTAATAAAAAGCCGGAAGAATACAAAGTTGGTGATATTCTCCGTCTTACAGAAGGCTCTCTTTCTCCTGTAGCCTGCCTGGAAAAAGGTGCAGAAGAATGTCCCCGCAAAAAGGAATGCCGTACACTTTCACTTTGGACAAAACTTGATGAGCTTGTAGAAGGCTATCTCGATAGTGTTACCTTAGCCCAGTTGATGAAACAATAGATTTTAAGATTTGATTTTAGTATTAGAGCTCTTCCAAAGTGCCTTTTGGAATCTCTATAGAGGCAATAGTTTCTGAATCTGTAGTCTTGAATTTAAGATGATCAGAAGCAAGACCAAGCTTTTTCAGCATTATTAAGACTGTAATAATACCAAGTCCTGAACCTTCTGTCTGGTCGATGTCGTTAATTGCATCGGCCATAGTATTGTATACCTTTGTTTTTTCAATTTTATCTTTAATACGGTGGAACTCGTGATCTGTAATCTTTGTATTATTTGATACAGTGATGGAAATTACATCGTCGGCATTTAAGAGCAGGTGAACCTGAAGATGTCCTTCTTTAAGTTTAGCCTGATAGTGCAGGGCATCTTCATCAAGAGTTTCCTTAAAGTCTTTCATACCATTTTTATAATCATTTTCATCATTAATGTTCAGATTATGTTCTTTGAAGTAAATACGTTTTGCATTTGCTTTGCTTGCGTTATCAAGAAGTTCAAAAAGACAGTATGAGAGATAGTTAAACAGGTACGACTGGTTACATTCGTCCAGAAAAATGCGGAGAATCTTGAGAAAACGATCTTTCTGATCCGGTGTAAGAGTATAACAGAAAAAATCAATTGGCTGTCGAGATTTTACTGCCTCTTTAATACTCTCTATATCAGATTTACTTATAACTTTATCGTCCACTTTCATAACTTTAACCCTTGTTACTTTTAACTCTATTATAACTCTAATCTTCAAAAATTCAATAAAAAAAGAAGTGTGTTTTTTCACAGAATTTTGTGAAAATTTCATAAAATCCTTATTTATAATAATTCCAGGCTATTATGATAACTATCGGGACTATTTCCTAAATAATAAGCATCAAAAATAACCATGGTTATTTATTGTAATACGATGGTTATTCTTACAATTTCCATCTTTTTTCTTACTACTTTAGCTGCGATTTATGGTTTATACTAATTTCAGCCAGGAGGATAATAAAAATGAATAAACTTGGATTTGGATTAATGAGACTTCCTTATTCGGAAGATAAAACTTGGGGAAATATTGATCTTGAAAAGACCCGTGAAATGATTGATGCATATATGGCAGAGGGCTTTTCATATTTTGATACAGCCTGGGTTTATCACGGTGGTTTTTCTGAACGTGTTTTTGGAGAACTTGTTGCAAAGCGTTATCCACGTGAAAAATTCCAGGTTACAAGCAAAATGCCTTTATGGGGTAAAACAGATCCTGCAGACCTCCAGAAAACCTTTGATGAACAGCTTAAGAAGTGTGGTGTTGAATATTTTGATTATTATTTCCTTCATGCGCTTAATCGCGACGTATTTGAAACTGCAGAAAAGCTTGGTGCTTTTGAATGGATGCAGAAGATGAAGAAAGAAGGAAAAATCAAGCATCCTGGTTTCTCTTTCCATGATTCAGCAGAAGCTCTTGAAATGATGCTCAGTAAGCATCCGGAAGTAGAACTTGTACAGCTTCAGATTAATTATATTGACTGGGAAAGTGATAATGTACAGAGCCGAAAGTGCTATGAAATCTGTAAACGCTATGGCATTCCTGTTTCAATTATGGAACCAATTAAGGGCGGAAGTCTTGCAAATGTAATGGATGATGCTAAGAAAATCTTTACAGATTATAATCCTAATGCAAGTATTGCCAGCTGGGCTGTAAGATATTGTGCAAGTATGGACAATATTCTGGTCGTTTTGAGTGGAATGAGCAATATGGAACAGCTTAAAGACAATATGTCTTACATGAAAAACTTTGTTCCTCTTAATGCAGAAGAACAGGATTGTGTCCGCCGTGCTACAGAACTTATTAAATCGACTATTGCAATTCCATGTACAGCTTGCCGCTATTGTGTTGATGAAACAAATGGTGGCTGTCCTATGAAGATTAATATTCCTCGAATGTTTGAGCTTTATAATGAGAGCAAACGTTATGGAGTTAATTCTTATAAGTGGCATTATAACGAAGAATTGAAGAAGACAGGAAATCCTGCTGAATGTATTGGCTGTGAAAACTGTATGGGACACTGTCCTCAGAAATTGAAGATTGTCGATCTTCTTAAAGAAGTTGCCACAACCTTTGCATAAGCTGACATATAATAGATTTCTTGCTAAATCTCTATAATCTGTTACAATATTTAGTGATATGATTAGAAGTCTCAAAGGTATATTAACTGCATGTGTTATTGCAGTTATATCTGCAACTATTTTCTCGCTAACTTCATGTAATGATAATCCTGATAATGCGCCACGTTTATATTTAGATGATTATTTCAGTTGGGCTCCAGGTCACTATGAAGATACAATTGAAGATGCATTTAAGCTGAATTATAAGAAACTTGAGCGTATGGGATATAAAAACATATCTCAGGTTGCAGGTACCGAAGGAAATTATGTCTGGTTAAAAGCCGAGTTTACACTTCCGGAAGAACTGAAACATGATGATCTTTCTATGGTTGCTCCATATATTCACTTTGCAGAAGAATTATATCTTAATGGATATTATATAGATGATTATGGTGTAATGGGAGAAGGTCCTGACAGTCCGGAAATTCAGGAAGCTGGTTACAGCGCCCATCTTTTTGATTTTCCTGAGCCGTTCTTAAATCAGGATGGTGTAAATGTAATTCATATTAAGCTTTTTGCACTCGGCGCTGCTTCTATTACTGATGGCGTTTTTATTGGCAGCCGCCAGGATGGCTGCAAGACCTCTGACAATCAGACCTTCTATAGAACCCGTATTTACATCTTCTTTGAAGGTGGAATGCTTATCTGTGGAATCTTCTTTCTTATGCTGTATCTTGCCTATAAGAAAGAAAAAAGTTATTTACGTTTTGCAGTATTAAATCTTCTTACTATTATATTCTTCTCGAATTTCTTTATGGGTGATTTGCCATGGACTGGTTTCCATGGTGGAATTCCATTTATCTGGTATTTTAAGCTTGCAAAATGTGTCTGCTTCTTTGCTCTGGAAGTAGAATTCGCATTATTTATTCTGGATTATCTTAAAATAAAACCAAATCTATATGATTCAATTATTCGTTTTGCAACTTTAATTGTTAATACTGTAGTTGTGATTATGGCTCCGGATTACCATACTCTTATGAAACTTACTTATCCGGTTCTGGTCATTTCTGCGTATAATTTTATTTCGCCGATTGTTGTTATTTCTATTCACTGCAGAAAGAAATCTCCAAATTATAAGGAAGCTAGATTCCTTGGAGTGTCGTTAATACCTCTGCTGATTACAATCTTTATAGATTTTGTTCTTAAGTCTTTTGTAATGGATATTAAGCATCTGTACTTTTCTTTATTCGGATGGATGCTCTTTATCATAATTATTTTCATTTACTTCAGCGTTAAGTATAGCGGTGTATCTGGCCGTCTTGAATATCTTAATAAAAAGCTTGAGTTTGAAATTCAGGCTCAGACAGAAGAGCTCGTTAAGGTAAATAAAAAGCTTGAAAATGATCAGAAGGTTTCTCAGGCAGATATGGAGATGGCCGCCATTGTTCAGAAGAAATTCTTCCATGCCCCGGAACATGAGCTTGATAACTGGGATTTTTCTGTAATTTATCAGCCGCGGTCAATTGTTTCTGGAGATCTTTTTAATTTCTATCATGATGGAACTGTTCTTAATGGAATTTCTCTGTTCGATGCTTCAGGTCATGGTGTTGCAGCGAGCCTTGTAACAATGCTTGCTGAAAACATTATTCAGCAGACTTATAGAGAATCCCTTATTTCTGGAGCAAGTCTTTCAGATACTCTTGGTGTTATAAATCAACGATTTATTGTTGCAAAAGAAGGTATTGATAATTATCTTACCGGTATTCTTTTGAGCACAAAGGATAATGAAGATGGAAGCTGTACAATGACTCTGTCAAATGCAGGTCATCCTTATCCGCTTTTATATAATGCAAAAAAACAGGATGTTGAAGAAATCCTCCCGGATGTAGGAAGTCCTTTCTCTGGTCCGGTTGGTCTTCGTGGATTTGATATCTCATACTCTCAGGTTGAATCTGTACTTCATTCGGGTGATATTCTTCTGCTTTATACAGATGGTCTTACAGAAATAACAAATGAAGCACAGCAGCAGTTTGGCCTACAAAGTGTAATTGAGATATTAAAAAATAATGGAGATAAGTCTTCTGCTGAAATAAAAGAACTTCTGCTAAAGAGAGTTGAAACATTTAGTGCCGGTTCAACTCATAAAGATGATATTTCTATAATTATACTTAAGAGAAAATAAAAAAAAACGGTGACTTTGAAATGAAGTTCACTTCAAAATCACCGCTTGATCAAAAGGCAAGCCTAAAGGCTTGCTTTTTTTATTTCTTTGCCTGTTTAGCGAAAGTCTGAACGCCTTCGATTACAAGAATAACAGCGAGAACTGCCATTGCTGTAGCGAAGAGCAGCTGGAACCAGTTACCCCAGAAGAATGCGTTCTGAGCACCTGCAACCATTGCCTTTACCTTACCAATAATTGTAAGAATAAGCTGTGTCAAAGTAGCAGCAAGCATGAAGATCATTGGGATGAAGAACATCTTGTTGTTCTTTCCAGCCTGACCAAGCCATG
>JAEEGL015271015.1_pt1 | contig 33089 bp, 31 predicted proteins | sample 9134231 | NCBI WGS metagenome assembly JAEEGL01 (sample SAMN16246548, study PRJNA631951) | gut metagenome | biome: gut microbiome; feature: rumen; material: fiber-attached | host: Bos | place: Iran: Karaj | collected 2018-10 | reverse complement strand
GTCTTACGTGACAGGATCTGGATAACAGTTCTTATCTCAGAATCTCTTCCGATTACAGGATCAAGTTTCTGGTTTCTTGCCTTTTCAACAAGCTCTTCTCCATACTTTGCAAGAGTATCGTAAGTGGCTTCAGGATTATCTGAATCAACTGTTCTGTTACCTCTTACTTCTGATAATGCTTTGAGAAAAGATTCCCTTGTTATACCAAATTCCTTGAACAGCTCTTTGATTTCCTTATTGGGAGATTTGAGCATAGCTAAAAACAGATGCTCAACAGAAACATAGGAATCTCCCATAGACTTGGCAGCATTTTCACTGTTTATAAGAACCTTATTAAGGTATTCTCCAATATAAGGCTTTCCGCCCTGAACCTTAGGGCGCTTCTGCAAAGCTCTCTCAACTCTTCCTATAAAGGTCTGAAGGTCGATTCCCATCTTCTCTATAAGATTAGCTATAAGGCTGTCTTCAATTGTCAGAAGAGAATACAAAAGGTGCTCCTGCTCTATCTCAAGATTGCCATATTCACTTGCAACATTATCGCAGTTATTTACTGCTTCAAGAGACTTTTGCGTAAATTTCTGGATATTCATAACTTCTCCCTTCGAGCATTTAATAAAAACATGCTCCGGTGTACATATTTACAAAACTTTTTACACAAATACCATAATAACTCTTAAGTGTTATTTGTTCTATATCAAATATAACACCATCAAAACTATAGTCAATAAAATAAATATAAAAAAATCGGAAACACTTTCATGCTTCCGATCTTTGATCAAAATATATAAAGTTCAATAAAACAACTAAATCAAGCTTATTTCGATTTATATAACAAACCTATAGCAAATAAATTAACGCCCAAGTCATTCCTCGATCATCTTGTATCTGTCAAATATCTTATCATGTCCGCACAGATGCTTGGTTCCGTCATCATCTATTATTACATAGTCATTCTCGCAAACGAATGTGCGGCCTCTTCTGTGATTGATATAAGGGCATACGATAAGACCATTATCCCTTGTTACTTTTACCAGATTGTCCGTCACAAACCAGCCCTTGGTAACCACCTCTGAATAGGGCTCAAAACCATCTTCATAGCCTTTTCCAAGTTCATATTTATAGATCGTTGATTTAATAGGGGTTCTGATACATCTCATAAATGTTTCCTTTCTCCCTGGACAAAATAAGGAAAATCCGATAACAAATCATAAAAACAATAAAATTCATAAAAATAGTCTGTTTCTATAATTATATTATCGGATTAATTATTTAAATCTACAGTCTTTCATTTATGATGTCGTATATCTCTTCTCTTCCCTTTTTGGTAACAGCTGAATATGGGATCAGAAGCTCATCTGCAGGCATGTTAAGTGTCTGACGTATGAGCTTTATTGCCTTGGGAAGCTGTGATTTATTGAGCTTATCTGCCTTGGTAGCAATAATGATAGGCTCAAATCCCTGATGAACGATCCATTCATACATCTGGATATCATTGGCTGAAGGCTCATGTCTTATATCTATCAAAAGAAATACATTCTTAAGAACGCGGGATGTATGAAGATAGTTCTCTATCATCTTGCCCCACTTTTCAACTTCACCCTTGGCTCTCTTTGCGTAACCATAGCCCGGAAGATCGACCAGATAAAATTCACTGTTTACATGATAAAAGTTGATAGTCTGTGTCTTTCCAGGCTCTGAACTTGTACGTGCAAGATTCTTGCGGTTCATAAGTCCGTTTATAAGAGATGACTTACCAACATTACTCTTACCAGCAAAAGCAAACTCAGGCTGAGTATTATTTGGAAGCTTACTTGTAATACCACAGACTATTTCAAGTTCAGCATTTTTTATCTTAAATTCCATGTTTAACCGTCCTTACTATAAATGTGTGGTTATCCTCAAAACAGGCAGGAGCTTATTACTCCTGCCTGTATCATCAGTCATTTTATTTTGCAGTCTTAAGTCTCTTCTGGTCTTTATAAACAAGAAGCGGCTGGCTTTCGCCTTCAACTGCAGCCTTAGTGACAATGCACTCTTCTACATTTTCATCTGATGGAATCTTGTACATTACATCCATCATAGCCTTTTCCATAATGGAACGAAGACCACGGGCACCGGTAGCTCTTTCATGAGCCATAGATGCGATCTTCATGATGGCATCATCTTCAAATGTAAGCTTTACATCATCAAGTCCGAAAAGCTTCTGATACTGCTTAACCAGAGCGTTTCTAGGCTCCTTGAGGATACGTACCAAAGACTCTTCTGTAAGTCCTTCAAGAGTTACTGTGATCGGAACACGGCCTACGAACTCAGGAATAAGACCGAACTTTACAAGATCCTGAGGTGTTACATGCTCAAGCACCTGACCGATCTCACGTTCTGACTTATCAAGGATCTCAGCATTGAATCCGATTGACTTATGATCGATTCTGGCTTCAATGATCTTCTCAAGTCCATCAAAAGCACCACCACAAATAAAGAGGATGTTGCTTGTATCGATCTGAATTACTTCCTGATGAGGATGCTTACGTCCGCCCTGAGGAGGAACGCTTGCAACTGTACCTTCTATGATCTTAAGAAGTGCCTGCTGAACGCCTTCACCTGATACATCTCTGGTAATAGATACATTCTCGCCCTTCTTACTGATCTTGTCTATCTCATCAATGTAGATAATACCGTACTGAGCACGCTCAATATCATAATCAGCTGCCTGGATCAGTTTGAGAAGGATATTCTCAACATCTTCTCCGACATAACCAGCCTCAGTAAGAGTTGTAGCATCAGCAATTGCAAAAGGTACATTTATGATCTTTGCAAGTGTCTGTGCAAGATATGTCTTACCAGAACCGGTAGGTCCGATCATGCAGATATTACTCTTTTGAAGTTCTACATCATCAACAGAATTTCTGGGGCTTGTGACCCTCTTGTAGTGGTTGTATACGGATACAGCAAGAACCTTCTTGGCATCTTCCTGACCGATAACATACTCATCAAGGAATTCTTTGATCTCAACAGGCTTTAAGAGATTGATATTATGATCAATAGCCTCTTCAGGTTCCTCTTCAAATTCCTCTTCAATTATATCTGAGCATATCTCAACGCACTCATCACAAATATATACACCTGCAGGTCCAGCTATAAGCTTCTTGACCTGGTCCTGTGTCTTATTGCAAAAAGAGCATCTGATTTCTCCGGAAATTTTACCTGCCATTCTTACTCCTTATAAGTTAGAATTATTTTTTATCTTTCTTGTCCTTATCTTCACCAGACTGTGATCTTGCTGTAACAACAGAATCGATAAGACCAAACTTAAGTGCTTCTTCAGCAGTCATCCAGTTATCACGCTCAGTTGCAGCTGCAACTTCTTCGAATGGTCTGCCTGTATTCTCTGCCATGATCCTGTTCATCTTCTCACGAGTCTTTAAGATGTGCTTAGCAGCGATCTCAATCTCTGTAGCCTGACCCTGAGTTCCGCCAAGTGGCTGGTGGATCATGATCTCTGCGTTAGGAAGTGCAAGACGCTTGCCCTTAGCACCGCCTGCAAGAAGGAATGCACCCATACTTGCTGCCATACCTATGCAGATAGTAGATACATCACACTTGATGTACTGCATTGTGTCATAAATAGCCATACCGGATGTGATCTCACCACCGGGGCTATTGATATAAAGATGAATATCCTTAGAAGGATCTTCTGCTTCAAGGAATAAGAGCTGTGCTACAATTACGCTTGCAGATGTAGCATTTACTTCTTCACCAAGGAAGATAATACGATCTTCAAGCAAACGTGAATATATATCATATGAACGTTCTCCACGGCTTGTCTGTTCAATGACATAAGGAATTAAACTCATTTTTAATTGTCCTCCAATCTTTTAATGTCGGATAGTTATAAATCATTGTAATAAACAGCATTACAATATAAGTTTACGCTTTCCCAGGGGGTAAATCAATGAAATAACTATAAAATCGTAATAATCGAAACCTATAACTGACGATAAAAAACATAGACAGTTACTGCTTTTTCGATTTACGCAAGTAGCATAAAGCCAATAAATATATCGACAGTTTGTAACTACAACTTTACCTTAATATCGATCGTTTTTCTTGCTTTTCGTGCAGATAGGATCTCATTAAAAGATAAAACCACAGATACAAAATCACCTCCATAAGCAGATTTATTTAATACAGAAGTCTACTTATGGAGGATAATCTTATGTTTAAATATATTTTACGTTATAAAACTCAAAAGAAATCAAAGAATTATTCTTCTGTCTTCTTTGTTGTCTTTCTTGTTCTCTTTGGCTTCTCTTCTGTAGCAGCTTCAGCATCATCAGCCTTCTTTGTTGTCTTTCTTGTTCTCTTTGGCTTTTCTTCTGTAGCATCTTCAGCATCATCAGCCTTCTCAGCAGCTTTCTTTGTTGTCTTTCTTGCAGCAGACTCTTTAGCGTTCTCAACGATGAACTCTGCAGCCTTAGAAACAGCAAGGTCCTCACGAAGAGTCTTAAGCTGACTCTCACCAAGGATTTCCTTAACCTTCTCAACTTCCATCTGATACTGATCAGCCATCTTCTGAAGCTCAGCATTAACTTCGTCATCAGAAACTTCGATGTTCTCAGCCTTAGCAACTTCCTCAAGAACAAGACGGCTCTTGATTCTCTCCTCAGCCTGAGGTCTTACCTGCTCAAGCATCTTCTCAGCTGTTGTACCTGTGTACTGGAGATACTGCTCCATTGTGAGACCCTGATACTGCATTCTCTGAGCAAAATCGTTAACGATCTGTCTCTGCTGAGTCTCAACCATAGCTTCAGGAAGCTCGATCTCTGAATCATCGATAAGAGCCTTTACAGCCTCGTCTTCCTTCTTAGCCTTAGCTTCAGCATTCTTTCTATCTTCAAGTTTCTTCTTAACACTTTCCTTGTACTCAGCAAGTGTCTCGAACTCAGAAACGTTTGATGCGAACTCATCGTTTAATTCAGGAAGCTGTTTCTCTTTGATGCCCTTTACTGTGCATTTGAATACAGCAGCCTTACCTGCAAGTGACTTCTCCTGATACTCTTCAGGGAAAGTAACGTTAACTTTAACTTCCTTGCCGATCTCAGCGCCAACGAGCTGATCTTCGAAACCAGGAATGAATGAACCTGAACCGATTGTAAGAGGATAATCTGTTCCCTTACCACCTTCGAAAGCCTTGTCATCAACAAATCCTTCGAAATCAAGTGTGATCTGGTCATCCATCTTTACAGCGCGATCTGTAACATCAACAACTCTTGCGTTCTTGTTAAGCTCAGCCTTGATCTCTGCATCGATATCAGCGTCTGTAACTTCTGTATCCTGCTTAGAAACCTTGATTCCCTTGTACTTTCCAAGGCCAACCGGTGGCTTAAGAGCAACTTCTGCTGTGAAGATGAAAGGCTTACCAGACTCGATCTGAACTACCTCGATCTTAGGGTTAGATACGATTGACTCACCGCACTCATCAGCAGCCTTAGGATACTCATTGTTGATAAGCTCATTAGCAGCATCTTCATAGAAAACGCCTACACCGTACATACGCTCGATCATCTTACGAGGAGCTTTACCCTTACGGAATCCAGGAAGCTGGATCTTGTTTTTATCCTTATTATAAGCATTCTGAATAGCCTTCTCGAGTTCTTCTGCAGGAACTTCGATAGTAAGCTTCGCCATGCTCTTCTCTAATTTTTCTACCTGTACGCTCATTTTATGAAAAAATCCTCCTTAAAAATATGTGCATAATAAACATAAACACAGCCATTTACGAATTATATCATATGTGTCAAGCTTTTTCCACAACAAATTTATCAAGTGTTGTAAGCTGAGCATTGCTGTATTCTTTCTGCCCTGTGACCTCTTTTTCAAACCAGGATGCAGGATGATAATTGTCCGAAGCTTCAAGAGACGGAAATTCAACTTCTGCTATGATAAGACCTTCAAAAAATCCTTCAAATACGTCAAGCTCTATCTTTATCTTTCCATCTTCAAAAGCCCTGGCATCATCAGCATGCGTTTCAAGATACTCTTTGGTAAAGGCATCTTCATTAATAGGAACAAGATATCTTTTTTTGGTGATGATATTACCATCTGCCTTCTTAAGCATATGCTTATAAGAAGCTTCATCAAGCTCCATATTGTATTCTTCTTTGGCAACTACTCCGGCTGCCCCCTTGTAGGTCATATAATAATGATCATCTTCCTGCCTTACCCTTATAGCAGGATGTACATTAAGATATCCCTGTTCAATAAGATGATACTCATATTTTCCAAGATCATCCGGTAAGTTTTTTACTGTATACTTTTTTTCAATTTCCATACCCATAATAAGTTCACCTTCTAAATATTAAAGACTCCTACTCTCAAAAACCGCTCTCAAGATCTTTTCAGTCAAGTAGAAAACAAAAAATTCACAGACAGGATAAATTATATTGCTTTTTATCATGCCTGTGAACCTTATATTAACTCATACCTTCTCTTTTTTTTAATATATGCAAATTCAGCATATATCTTTTACCCTTAAACGATCTGTTATCAGATTCTTCCATAAAGTTTTGTCATATCATACATGCGCTTTGCAAGTTCCCCTGTGCATGCCTTTTCATCCATTCTCCACTCCCAGTTACCGCCAAGTGTTGATGGAACATTGATCCTTGCACTGTCATCAAGGTTCAGATAATCCTGCATAGGAATGATACATGTATCAGCAACTGAAGCCATTGCGCTTCTTATAAATATCCATGCAATGTCTTTTCTTGTATGAATATCAAGATACTTCTTGGCAAAAGCTCTGTCCTTGGAATTGCATGTTTCAAACCAGCCTCTTGTTGTCTCATTATCATGAGTTCCTGTATAAACGATACAGTTATGAGGATAGTTGTGAGGAAGGTAATCACTTTCCTCTCTTGAATCAAATGCAAACTGAAGTACCTTCATTCCAGGGAAGCCTGTTCTCTGAACAAGCTTAAGTACTGATGGTGTAAGGAATCCAAGATCCTCTGCGATAACTCTTAAGCTGTCACCGAATTTGTCTTTCATAGTCTTGAAAAGATCGTATCCGGGTCCCTTCTCCCAATGTCCGAACTCAGCTGTAGGATCTCCGTAAGGAATTGAATAGTATTCATCAAAGCCTCTGAAGTGGTCGATTCTAACTACATCATACAGCTCGAAGCAGTGACTGATTCTCTTCATCCACCACTCATAGCCTGTCTTCTTGTGGTAAGGCCAGTTGTAAAGAGGATTACCCCAAAGTTGTCCTGTTGCGCTGAAAGAATCCGGAGGACATCCTGCAACTCCAAGCGGAACATTGTCCTTATCAAACTGGAAGAGTTCAGGATTGGCCCAAGTATCAGCACTATCATAAGCAACGTAGATCGGGATATCTCCTATTATCTCAACATCGCATTCATGAGCATATTCCTTAACATCTGCCCATTGAATAGCAAACTCAAACTGAAGGAAACGATAGAAATTTATCTCATCGTCATATTTATCCATGCACTTTTCTAAAGTAGCCTTATCTCTTAAGCGCTCATTATCAGGCCACTTGCTAAAGCTCTGACCATCATGAACATTTTTGAGTGCCATGAAAAGAGCATAATCATCAAGCCACCATGCATTCTTTTTAATGAATGCTGCGAACTGCTTTACATATGAAGGATCTGCGCTCTTTGAACTCTTTGCTGAAAGGCCGCTGTTTCTATATGCCTTCTCAAGAACCTTAAAGCGTCCTTTATATAACTTCTCATAATCAACTTTAGAAGCATCTTTACCAAAATCAAACCCTTTGATGTCTTCTTTGGTCAGGAATCCTTTTTCTATAAGAGTATCTATATCAATAAAATATGGATTTCCTGCAAATGTAGAAAAAGACTGGTATGGTGAATCTCCATAGCTTGTAGGACCAAGCGGAAGAATCTGCCAGTAGCTCTGACCGGCTTTGCTCAGAAAATCAATAAACTTTTTAGCTTCTTTTCCAAAGGTACCAATACCGTATGGTGAAGGAATACTTGAAACCGGAAGCAGCACTCCGCTTCTTCTTACTTTAACAGTCTCTTTAGACATTTTATGCCCCCTTGATCAATAATTTACATTCTTCTTGGAAAACGTTTTCTAAAATAATATATCACCATACAAAAGCAATTGCAATTATCTTTTTATCCCCATATCAGTTTTCGGGGATATCAATGCCATAAATATCAGTAATAGACTGCGTTTTCCATATAAGATCACGCCACTGCTCAACCTGTTCAGGAGTAAGGAAGCCTTCACAGGTTCTCATAAATCCTGTCTTATAGGATGCATATAAAAGTCCGTTCTTTATAGCATTAACACTGTCTTTAGTTTCAAGGTAGTAGTGAATAAAAGCAGAAATGAGTGCATTACCTGCACCAAGTGAATTGACAACTTCGTTTGTTTTGACTGAATTATAATGAAGCTTAATGTGACAATCCCTGTCATAAAGAATAAGGCCGGTCTTGCCCTGACCAAGAATGATTATCTCAGGATCAAAACGTCTTGCAAAATCATCGATAAATTCATATGGATCGCCTTCTACGTTATCATCACTTAAATAGATAATGTCAGAGTTTTGCAAAAAGTCCAGATTATACTTCTCTTTTTCCTTAGAATAAGCGCGCATATTAAGCGCAATCTTCTTGCCGGCAGAAAGAGCATAATGAACAAATGGTCTGCAGAAATTCGCATTAGAAACAAGAAGGCAATCAGCTTCTGCCATGATCGGTCTGACCATGGACATGTCATACTTAGCTTCCCTGACATCTTTCAGGTCCTGGAAAATAAGCTGATGCTGATCATTATCAAAGAATACGATCTCAGAAGGAGTGGCTTTAATTACAGGAAGTATATAATCGGTATTAATATGGACTTTGAAATCAGGCGGATTAAATACTTCAACATTCTGATCCTGCCCAACAACAGACATAAAATAAACTGTATCGCCAAGTGTAGTAAGAGCAAAGGCTTCATTCATAGAATCTCCGCCACCTCCAACATGAACCGGCGCATCATGCAGCTGTTTTTCAACATCAAATGGAATTTTGTCCACCTTAATGACTGTTTCAAACTGAGTTATACCTGCTATGACAATTTTACTCATGGCCGCTCCTTTCACCACAGATGGTTTTCGGATAATAGTCTCACTATTAACTTTTCGGCATTAAATGTATGTAAGTTTAGCCATCATCTCAAAATAATGAGATACCTGTTGAACATATATTCCGGCATCCATCATTTCTTTGAACATTAGTCTTCTCTGGACATTGTTCCTTGTAAAATGAAGCATATCCTCTATAGCTTTAATATCTACATCCGGATTAATATGTACAAGATCTGCATTCCCTGTCGCAGCAGCATATACATCACGACATTTCTTTCTGCCTTCTTCCGGATCAAACGTATCAGGATTGTCTTCAGTCTCTGCAGATTCCAAAAAGGCTATCATATATGGATACTGTTCCATGATAGATTCCTCGGAAGCAAGGATCTGGCGCCAGATCGTAAAATAATCAGTCTCCGTTGCAGATACATTACTCCTTATTTCGAGCTGCAGAAAACGAATACTATAGTCATGAAGAAAGCGGTATAATTCCTGTTTAGTACCAAAATAGTGGAAAAGAAGTCCTTTGCTTATTCCTGCTTCCTTTACTATTACATCTGTACTCCCATTCTTATAACCATTCAAAGCAAATATCTTAAGTGCCCCATTTAGTATTCTGTCCTGTTTCTCTTTTTTCAGGTCAAAAAACTTATCGTCCATGCCTTCTCTCTCCCAAAAATATTAATTATATAACCATTATGCCACAAATCTGTTAATTTGGTAGGATATTTCCTCTTTTCGATTCGCTCAAAATGTATTAAAATAAAATCACGTGTAGAAATTAGTTAATGTGCCGGATGGCACAGGAAGGTGGCTTACAATGTCTAAATCACACGGTTTCGGTAAGTTTGTTATGTTTTGTGCTGCGACAGCTGCAGCCGCTGCAGGTATTTACTATTACCTCAACAAGAAGAACAGTGAATTCGATGATGATCTCGAAGATGATGATTTTGATGATTTCGATGATTTTGATGATGCCGATATTGATGACAGCTCATCAGATGAACGCGGATATGTCAACCTTGATCGTGCTTCCAGTGAAGACGCTAAAGAAGAAAAGGATGACGATTCAGAAACAGAAGAATTCTTCGATGATGAGAAATAATACTCCTACCTGCATGGAACCAGTTTTCTAAGTATAGAAATCTGGTTCACAACTTAAACACAGAGACCAAAAAGGCATCCGCGAAAGCGGATGCCTTTTATATTATTTGTATTTAATTAAAACTTATACTATTGAATTCTTTTTATTTATCCCTTCTGCTTTTCTTCGATCATATCCTTAAGGTCACGTGCCTTTTCTTTAGTATGATTACTTGCGGATCTGGACACAAGAATCTCTCCGATAAGTTTAAGAGACTGTGAATATTCTTCATTTTCCATATAAAGAGCTGCAAGAAGATAATCAAGTGTAATGGTATTCATACCTGCAATAGGGAATGACTCACTTTGCTTTGCAGTTACAAAGCCGTCAAGAGCATTCTTTAAAAGCTCTTTTTCTTCTCCCTGCATTTCCTTTTGACGCTCTTTACTATAATGAGGAAGAGCCATCGTTACAGGATCTCTAAGCATCTGTCTTATAAGCCATGCATACCTAAGGCACAGATATGCCTTCTCTGATGCTTTGGCGTCCTTAACGATAGCATTGGCAAGAGCAAGCTGATAACGCTCAAGAGCATCATCATAAGTATAAATTTCATATTTGTTCTTAATAGGCTTATAGTTCATGCAGATCTTTTCACGGACAGCATCCTTCTGCCTCTTGGTTATAGATTCAAAGTATCTGGCAAGGGCTGCATATCCGCAGGATGGGCATGCAACTATATCATATTTGATCTCATCCATAAGATCATAGATAGGATGAAGATCTATTTCCTGCTCCTTAACATGAACCTTACCGGTTCTGACTGTAAGTGAAGTAAAGCTTGTCTCGCAAACAGGACAATCGTATTTCTTTTCAAAAACAAGTGTTTTTTCCTCAGGAAGCTCCTGACCAACAGATACTGTCTTGGGCTTTTCTTTTGGTTCTTCCTCGACCTTGGTTTCTTCTTTGGCGAAGATCTTCTCACTCTTAAGGTTACCTAGACCAAATTTCTCAAGTCCTGAAAGTAATGACATAGTCGTACACTCCTTTAACTGAGTTTGAATGAACTCTGGAACGAAACGATATAAATAATACCGATTCGCGTTTACCCGCTCCTCTTCTACTAGTATATTTCGCCATATATGTCAATTAACTTTATACCTGTGCATACTTTTATTAATGATAACATGTTTGAAATGATATGAAAATAGTTATCGGTATTGTAAATATATACCAAAACTAGGATTTTCCCTCAAAATAAAGATATATAAAGTAATCTGGGAAAAAAGGTCACAAAAAAGATGCCACAGCACAGTTGCCATGGCATCTTAAAACAATTCTACCTATTTTTTTAATGATCAATTATCATCTACTGAATAGTTAGGAGCTTCCTTGGTGATATGAATATCATGTGGATGGCTCTCACGAAGTGCTGCAGATGTGATCTTAACAAACTGAGCATTCTCCTGAAGCTCTTTTATCGTATTGCATCCGCAATAGCCCATACCTGAACGAAGGCCGCCGATAAGCTGGAATACTGTATCTTCAAGCATTCCCTTGTAAGCAACACGTCCTTCAACACCTTCAGGAACAAGCTTCTTGGCGCCTTCCTGGAAGTAACGGTCTTTAGAACCGTTCTCCATAGCTGCGATAGAACCCATTCCTCTGTAAACCTTATATTTACGACCCTGGAAAAGTTCTGTTGCGCCAGGGGCTTCATCACATCCTGCAAACATTGAACCCATCATTACTACGCTACCACCTGCTGCGATAGCTTTTGTGATATCACCTGAGAACTTGATACCACCATCAGCGATGATCGGAACTCCATACTCTTTTGCTACTGAATAACATTCCATAACTGCAGTAACCTGAGGAACACCGATACCTGCTACAACTCGTGTTGTACAGATAGATCCGGGTCCGATACCAACCTTAACTGCATCAGCTCCTGCTTCAATAAGATCTCTTGTAGCTTTAGCTGTTGCAACGTTACCTGCGATAACATCAAGATCAGGGAATCTCTCCTTGATCATGCGAAGACAGTTAAGAACGTTTTCTGAATGACCATGGGCTGAGTCAAGAACTACAACGTCAACTTTAGCGTCAACAAGAGCCTGAACTCTGTCAAGAACATTAGCTGTGATACCAACGCCGGCGCCGCATACAAGTCTTCCCTGGCTGTCTTTTGCAGCAAGAGGATACTTAACTGCTTTCTCAATATCCTTAATTGTGATAAGACCTACAAGGTTAAAGTTCTCATCAACAAGAGGAAGCTTCTCTTTCTTGGACTGGCCAAGAATCTTCTTAGCTTCTTCAAGAGTAGTTCCTGCAGGAGCTGTAACAAGATTTTCAGAAGTCATAACTTCCTTGATCTTACGGCTGTAATCTGTTTCGAACTTAAGGTCACGGTTTGTGATGATACCAACAAGCTTCTTGCCTTCTGTGATCGGAACACCTGAGATCTTGAACTTAGCCATAAGTGAATCTGCATCTGCAAGTGTATGTTCCGGAGAAAGTGAGAACGGATCAGTAATTACACCGTTTTCAGATCTTTTAACCTTATCAACTTCTTCAGCCTGCTGTTCGATCGACATGTTCTTGTGGATGATACCGATACCACCCTGACGAGCCATAGCGATCGCCATATCATGTTCTGTAACAGTATCCATACCAGCACTCATCATAGGGATGTTGAGATGGATCTTTTTAGTAAGCTGTGTTCCAAGCTGAACCTGATTTGGGATGACCTGAGAGTACTGAGGTACGAGTAATACGTCATCAAAAGTAATTCCTTCACCGATAATTTTGCCCATTTTTTTCTCCTAATTCATATATATTAACTTTTATTGTTACCTATATTAAGAACGATGCAGGTGCCAAATATACTCTGCGCCTGCATCAAAATAGTAATCAGTCTTTAAATGTCTTACGAGGTGCTACCTGGTATACAGCAGCAACCAGTTTTTCATCGGGATTCATGATGAGCTTCTGACGTCCATCATAGTAGAAAGCATATCTTGTATCAGGCTGGTGAACTTCACCGTCAGAGAAATCGAGAACCTGATAGTTCTTATTCTTATATTCGTCAAGATGATAAGAGTTGATGGGGCCAAAAGCCTCCATACGCTCTGTCTCGAACTTACCAACACGCTTACGGCTGTTCTTGTTAAGGATCTTATCAACAGTTACTTCTCTGTCGCAGTACTGGTACTCATATTCAATATTAGCGTTAAGGTTGCAAAGATAAGCCATAAAGCCAAAAAATACGGTAAATGCAAGTGTAACGATAGTACCAAGGATCTGAAATCCTAAAAGCATAAAGCCAAATGCGCAGATAACAGCAAGAAAAATGCATAAATACTTCAGAAATACAAAAAGAGGTTTTGTCTTTCTCTTCACCATACATTCAACATAATCAAGTTCGTTCATAGTAACATCTCCGATCGCAGTATATTAAAAATTTTACCATCTGTTCAAAAAATATTTGACAGTAATGATATATTACTTTAGCGAAACTTGCAAGCATTTTCAACTCGATATATTCTCTCATTGATAAATTTTGTATAAAAATTGTAAATATCCGGCTTATCCTTCAATTTTTTCATATATTTTCAATGATACATACGTAAATTCATTTTTTATAATATTACTCCGGTAATTTCATATTTTTTTAATTGACCAATAGCTTTAATTTATTTATTATGACCTAAGGGCTTGTTAAGCCCTATCTAAATTTGAAGGAAATTGAAGGTTTATTTATGGCAGTTTGGGATGATATTAAAAAACAGCACAAGAAAGTCAGAAAGAAGGGCTTTAAGGCAATGATGGCCTACTTTTGGGATTACTACAAGATTCATACAGTCGTAGTAGTTTTTGTAGGTCTTTTTACTTTTTTTCTTATAAGAGATATGTTATCAAATCTTCCATATGGATTCTATGCAATGATGATAAACTCAACGCTGCATCCGGACAGTGATGTGATCGGAGAAGATTTTGCAAACTATGCAGGAATTGATACGACAAGTTACGATGTTCTGATAGATACCAACGTAACATTAAGTACAGGCGAGTACAACAGCTACGATGTATCAACCCAGGAAAGGATCATGGCGATCACAGCTGCAGGTGATCTTGATGTTATAGTTACCGATCAGTCAGTATTTGAGCAGTATGCAAGAAACGACTACATGACAGATCTGCGAACCCTTATGTCTGAAGAAGAGCTCTCCAAATACGAAGGATATATCTATTACGTAGACAAGGCAATAATCGATGCTATTATGGACGGCTCTTATGAAAGTTCTTCAGATGCATCTTTGGAAGAAAGCGCAGCTGATGATTTGGATGATGCCACAAGTGATGCTACAGTTTCTGATCAGGAGATAAGCTACATGCTTGGAATATCATCTCCAAGTTCAATAGTTACCGCAGACAATTTCGTACTTCCCGATCCTTCTACTATGGAAGATCCTATGCCTGTAGGAATCGTTCTTACAGATACAGCTTTCATGCAGGAAACACAGACCTTTGCAGGAACAGTTCCTGTATTCGGCATCATAGGTAATTCAAGTCATACACAGGAAGCACTTAAGTTCCTTGAATATATGTACACCTACACAGCTACAGAATAAGCTTTTTACTAAAAATGGCACCTTGCAAATGCAAGGTGCCATTTTTGGAATAAGCATATAAGAAACAACCTATCAAATTGTTCTTAACAAAAGAGAGTGGTTATAGGACATAACCAGCACATGTTCAGAAGTACAGGGATGTACTTCTATGTGCAGGTTACAGGATGTAACCAGCACATGTTCAGAAGTACAGGGATGTACTTCTATGTGCGGGTTACAGGATGTAACTAGCACATGTTCAGAAGTACAGGGATGTACTTCTATGTGCATTTATAATTGTGTTTCCACAAAGATATCGTAAATAGCGCTGATGGCTTTTTCGAAGTCTCTGTTTTCAACACCGATGATGATATTAAGCTCAGAAGAGCCCTGATCGATCATTCTTACGTTAACATTAGCATGTGCAAGAGCGGAGAAGATTCTTCCTGCAGTACCTCTTGTGGACTTCATTCCTCTACCAACGACTGCTATAAGGCCAAGATCAGACTCAATCTCAAGCATATCAGGCTTTGCAAGTCTATGGATCTCACTTACTACTGCCTGCTCTTTGCTGATGAAATCATCTTCGTGAACAAATACTGTCATAGTATCGATTCCTGACGGAACATGCTCGATAGAAATATCATGATCTTCAAATGCCTGAAGAACTTTTCTTACAAAACCAATCTCTGAGTTCATCATATCCTTGGATATGTTCACGCAGCAGAAACCTTTTTTACCGGCAATACCTGTGATGGTATATTTGGACTTTCTTGCTGTAGATTCAACGATCCATGTTCCTTCATCTTCAGGCTTGTTGGTATTTCTGATATTGATCGGAATACCTTCCTTACGTACAGGGAAGATTGAATCTTCATGGAGTACTGATGCACCCATGTAAGCAAGCTCTCGAAGTTCTGTATATGTAATGATCTCGATAGACTGTGGCTTATTGATAATGCGGGGATCTGCGATCATGAAGCCGCTTACGTCTGTCCAGTTTTCGTATACATCAGCCTTTACTGCACGAGCTACGATAGAACCTGTGATATCAGATCCGCCTCTTGAGAAAGTCTTGATACTTCCATCAGGCTTTGCTCCAAAGAATCCGGGGATAACTGCTTTTTCTGTTTTAGCAAGTTTTGCAGACATCTTTTCGTTAGTCTTTTCTGCATCAAAGTCGCCGTTTTTAGTAAAACAAACAACTGTTGCAGGATCAACGAAGGTATATCCCAGATACTGTGCCATGATCTTACCGTTAAGGAATTCACCTCTTGATGCGGCGTATTCTTTTCCGGCTTTATCTTTGAACCGCTTCTCTATTTCCTTGAAATCTTCTGAGAGTGAAAAATCAAGCTTAAGACCTGTGATGATCTCGTCATAACGAGCCTTTATATCAGCAAGCTGTGCTTCAAAGTTCTTGCCTGCTTCTGCAAGTGCATAGCAAGCATAAAGCATATCTGTAACTTTCTTGTCGCCTGAATTTCTTTTGCCGGGAGCTGAAGGAATTACATATCTTCTGCCCTCATCACTTCTTATGATCTTACCAACCTTCTCAAACTGTGCGGCGCTTGCAAGTGAGCTTCCGCCGAACTTTACTACCTTTTTCATTTTATATGCCTCTCCTTAAAGCTCTCTAAGGAATCCCTTAGGTTTCTCGAGCTGTGAATACTTTGCCTTAAAATCTTTTTCTGAAATAAGATCTGTAACGAAAGCAAATTCGCCAAATACTTCCTTGCTCTCTACAACCTCTATCTCAGAACCAAAAAGCTCTCTGGCCTGCTCTTCACTATTTTCATCTACTCTTACAAAAAATCTGTGAACGTAGCTTCCATTATCAGAAAGCTGTGCAGGTGTATCTGTAAGGTTCACATCCATGTGACTTCCTTTGTGGATCACAAGGTCGATAAGGTCTGCTACAACAGCTGAAGCAGTAGCTTCTTTACCAGCGCCCTTGCCGTAATACATAGTACTTCCAAGCATATTGCCATGAACTACTATAGCATTAAATACATCATTTACAAATGCAAGAGGATTCTCTGATGGTATAAGAAATGGTGATACCATGGTAAAAAATCCTGAGTTGTTCTTCTTGATCATGCCAAGAAGCTTAATTGACATTCCAAGGCTTCTTGCATATGCAAAGTCTTCCTGAGTGATCTTGGTGATACCTTCTGTCTCGATATCTTCGTATTTCACATACTGGCCTGACATAAGTGAAGCAAGTATTGCTGTCTTACGGCATGCATCATAACCTTCAATATCAGCTTCAGGCTTACGCTCAGCATAGCCCTTGTCCTGTGCTTCTTTTAAGACAGTAGCAAATCCGATCTTCTCTCTGTCCATCTTAGTAAGTATATAATTAGTAGTACCGTTAAGGATACCTGTGATAGAATCTATCTTCTCGTGCTTAAGAGAAGTGTTAAGTGTACGAAGAACAGGAATACCGCCGCCAACAGATGCTTCAAATAAATATGAACAGTTATGTTCTTTAGCGATCTTTACAAGTTCAGGTCCGTGAACTGCAACAAGCTCTTTATTGGATGTGCAGACACTGATTCCCTTTTCCAAAGCTCTCTTTTCAAAAGTAAAAGCAGGCTCAAGTCCGCCCATGGTCTCGCATATTACGTCAATTTCAGGATCATTTAATATAACTTCAATATCATGAACAATCTGCTTTTCATGCTTATCACCAGGGAAATCGCGAAGATCAAGGATATACTTGACTTCAATCTTCTCACCGGCGCTCTTTTCTACTTCTGCGCTGTTGGTATCAAGGACTTCAACTACACCGCTTCCAACTGTTCCATAACCTAATACTGCTGCCTTGGCCATATTGCCTCCCTTTTACTCCACGTGCAAAGCACGTATAATTATTCAAAAATTATGTAAGATGCTCACGAATGCTGAACATTTATCATCAAGAATCATCTAATACTAAAGATATATGTCCCTTTAAGAGACGCCGCTTCCACGGCCACTTATCTGAACTTTATGAACTCCAGTCCTTTCACCGATTGCTGATGAAAGATCTGTTACGCTCACTCCTTCATCGATCACCTGAAGACTTATGGACAAAGATGCAACTCCGTCAATCGGTATAGACTGATGAATAGTAAGGATATTAGCGCCTGACTTTGCAATGATACCAAGGACATCTGATAACAGTCCCGGCTCATCATCTACCTGAAATGTAAGTGTGAATGTCGATCCGGAAAGTGAATCGTGGAATTCATAGATATCATCTTTATATTTGTAAAAAGAGCTTCTGCTGATATCTACCTGGGCAACTGCCTCATTAACTGTGCGTACCCTGCCAGATTCGAGAAGCTTCTTGGCTTCAACTACCTTTATAAGTACTTCTGGTATAGCCTGTCTTTGAACAATGTAATAACCTGAATGTTCTTTCATGATCATCCTCATGTCACAACCATCAGCAAAAACAATGGATATTGATGGAGTATTTAAGAAAAACGTTCGCACCACGCGGACATTTGTACGTCCATGAAAGATATTCTATCACACTAAAGTGACAGAGGCAACCATAAATATTGTCCAAACATTTCAACAAAATGTATAAAGATACATAAATTATTACCAAAAATCAGGAACTATCCTTTAATTTGCAGAATACCCGGTAATAACTTCCTATAATCAAAGCTCTCCAGAACCTTCTGTTGTCCAAGACGGGCTATTTCTCTGCGTTCATCCTCATGTTCAAGAAAGTATTCTATCTTAGATTCAAGTTCATCCCTGTCACGTACTATAACAAGTTCCTGTCCGTCTGTGAAGTACTCTTCAAGTTCACTTCTATAAGTCGAAAGAAGAAAACCGCCTACGCCCATTACATCAAGAACCCTAAGCGACATTCCTGTCCTTATAGACCTCATCATAAAGTTTAGATTGATCTTACTTCTATTAAACACATGCGGCATACGGACCATATAATCAGCCTGTCCAAGATCACGGACATAACGCAGCGTAGGCCCATCAGCTTTGGTATAAAGGTCAAGTTTAAACTTCTGTCCAAGCTCTTCTAATAAAAAACGTCTTTCATCCTGCGTTACCTTCTTTTTAAGAATATCCCTTATAAGTATATCCTCGTCAAAATCATAAGATTCCTTAGAAAGGCTAAATTTCATATACTCATTTAACTCTTGTATCTTTTCCCTTGAAACAATGTTCTCATCCAGAATAAAGTCTTCTACAAAAGTTTGCCGCTGTTTTTCCATTATATCTTCAAAAAAAATCCTGAGATCTTTAGGAAGATATTCTTTGGTGTAATCATAAAAGTTATATTCATTATCGTAAAGATTACCCAAGAAAGTTACATCATGTTCATAGCAAGGATAGTCCATAAGCGAATCTGAAATAGCTTTAAGTCTTACTCCATTAACTGCAAGCGGACTATAGTGAACAGTCTCAATCCCAAGGATCTTATACAGATCTACAAGCCCCCTGTCAAAAAGATAGATTCTATTTTCTTTATTACTAACTTCTTTCGATGCCAGAGGAAAATGTGGCGAATCAAAGATCCATGATATATAGGGCACATGTAGTCTATGACATACTCTTGATATTATAGGAAAAAAATTCCAGGTAAATACGCAGTCAACAGCCTTTCCATTCTTCTTCATCCTAAGACAGTTCTCAAGAACATTGTCAAAGCCATCGTCCACGTCCATACGATTCCAGGGGTAGCGTAATTCTTCTACATCATGACCAAGCTCACGCATAACCGCTCTCGTATCTTCACCTGTAAACTCATTCCATACATAATATAGAATACGCATGCAAGCGTCCTCGTTTCTATAGATGTGGGATAAACATACGATAGTTCAAGTTCAAATAACTTCAAACTCTTAAATAGATTTTGACAAAAAAAGAAGCATCTTGCAACTCCCTGTCGCAAGTGCTCCTTCCAAACTTATAGATCAACACCATTGCCCGTGATGTAAGTCAGTATTTCAGGTCTTTAAACGTCGTTCATTACATGCTGCCATGCAACTTATATATAGATACCGCATTCAATGAATTAAATGCAGTAATTATATAAACATTCATACCTCCCTGGTCCTGAAACTGATTGCACCGCTTAATACCGGTTCCCCAACCCGTACTTAATGGTGATCAATCCTTGGTTCTCTTCTATAAGCGTCTTCTATAATGTAACTGATAATGCGTTTCTAATCAAGGGTTTTTGACACTTTAAAGTTTCCATAATTTTGATAAAAATTTTGTAAAAATTTAACAATGTACAAATCGGATAATCACGTTCTAAACCACGTTTTATCGCGTTTTAGAATTATTACTTAAATCTCAACACTTCCTTCAAAAACAGTTACTGCAGGACCTGTCATATAGACGTTATTGCTCTCTTTGTCCCATCTGCAGATGATATCTCCGCCGAGAACATGAACTGTGATCTCATCATCTGTAAGACCGTTGAGAATACATGCTACAGCTGTTGCACAGCATCCTGTTCCGCAGGCAAGGGTTTCACCTGTACCTCTTTCCCATACACGCATATGAACATTCTTCCTGTCATCTACATGTACAAACTCTGTATTGGTGCGCTGTGGGAAGTAAGGATGGTTTTCGAACTTTCTTCCATATTTTTCTAAAGGAAAAGAATTAAGGTTCTCATTGTCTCCAACAAAGACAACTGCATGAGGATTGCCCATAGATACACATGTCATTCTGAAGTTTCTGTCTTCAATCGGTATACAATAATCTACGATCTTGTCTTTGTCATGGAACTTATTCTCATCCATCGGGATCTGGGATGGTGTAAGAATAGGTGCTCCCATATTAACCTTTACCATAGAAACTTTTCCATTGGTAACAGTAAGATCAAGATATCTGTTCCTTCCAAATGAGCTTATGGCAAGATCCTTAGTCTTATCAGTCATACCATGATCATATACAAACTTGGCAACGCATCTGATACCATTACCGCACATTTCTGCTCTTGAACCATCAGCATTGTACATTTCCATTTCAAAATCAGCACCTTCAACTGGATTTATAAAAATGACTCCGTCGCCGCCGATTCCAAAATGACGGTCGGAAAGTCTGCGAACAACGTCGGGCTTTATCGCTTCGGGTATCACATTTTTAGCCCCGTCTATATATACATAATCGTTACCTGCGCCCTGCATTTTAGTAAAATTAATTGTTGCCATGATGTCTATTCCTTTCTAAACTATCAAGAAAAAAGTCTTCTCTTTTAGCACAAACGGCAATGGCGTATACTCTGCGCCATTGCCGAAAAAATCATTACGTATTTTATTATAACCCTTTTAATATTTCCTTCAATAGCGTTTACAAAATTCCTTAGCGGGCTTTTGCCTTAAGTGCCTTGAGCTCTTCTATGCTAAAATCATATTTTTTCTCGCAAAAATGACATTTTGTCTCAATAGGCTTTCCATCTTTAATGATGTCATTAAGCTCTTTTTTGCCAAGAAGGATGAGACCTCTTGATACACGGTCCTTGGAGCAGTTGCAGTGCCACTCAACAGGCATTGTGCCGTTCCATTTAATGTCAAAGCCCTCAAGAACTATCTCAAGCATCTGCTCAGGGGTCTTACCTTCTTTAAGGATATCTGTAACTGACTTAAGCTTACTAAGATTCTCTTCAAGATGAGAAATTACAGCTTCATCAGCAAAAGGCATGAGCTGAACTATAAATCCGCCTGCTTCTCTGACTGTATTTTCATTGTTCATAAGTACGCCAAGTCCAACTGATGATGGCGTCTGCTGTGACTGGGCAAAATAGTAAGTAAAGTCTTCTGCTATCTCACCTGTATAAAGCGGAACCTGTCCAACATAAGGGTCCTTCATGCCCATATCACGGATAACAGTAAATGATCCCTTTCCTATAGCACCGCCTACGTTAAGGTGTCCTGCTTCGTTTGGAGGAAGGATCACAAGGCCGTTATTAACATAGCCCTTAACCTGGCCCTTATTGTCAGCTGTAGCAAGAAGTCCGCCCATAGGGCCGTCGCCATCTATCTTAACTGTGATAAGATCCTTATCATTCTCCATCATGGAGCCCATCATAAGAGTTCCTGACATAAGTCGTCCAAGAGCTGCTGTAGCTATAGGACTTGTGTTGTGAAGCTTTCTTGCAGTCTCTACAAGATCTCTTGAAGTAACTGCGAAAGCTCTTATCTGATCTGATGCAGCAGTAGCACGCACCATATAATCTTTGTAACTTGCATTAACTTTCATTTATAAACCTCAATTCTGTTATTATTCTTCAGTAACTCTGGTATTATTCTCAGAATTCTTCCTTGCAATAATATAGATCCTCTCGCTGTCTTCATCCGGATCTTCATGGGTATCAGCATCTATTGCCTTAACAAATTCCATGCCGGACTCTTTAACTATAGAGAGCATCTCATCAAGCGTATAGCCCCTTTGGAAGTGTGTTTCGTTGAATTTTCTGTATCTGTTATCACCTTCATGGACAAAGATAGTAAGATCATACTCATTAATAGAAGTATCACTGTCGAACCAGTTATCCCATATAAAAGCACAATCCTCTCTGTCCTCTGCGATAGTCGTATCACCGATGACATCTCTGTATTTGTGAAGGGTATTAAAATCAAAAATTATGATACCGTCCGGATACAGGTAATTATTTACAAGCTTTAGCATTTTAACAACATCCTGGACTTCCGTCAAATAATTGACGCTGTCGCAGACGCTTAGAAATGTTCCTGCTGTACAGAAAAGCTCAAACTCTCTCATGTCCTGTTCAAGATACATGATATCGTGGCCTGACTTGTCTTTTTTGTTAATGGCAATCTGAAGCATCTGCTGGGAATTGTCTATTCCCATGATGTCATACCCCCTTGAAGCCATCTCTTCGGCAAAAGAGCCTGTGCCGCAGCCAAGTTCAACGATGAGATCACGTTCCTGAGAGAGCATCTCTTCTTCAGAAACATCATTAGAAACATCTTTATTGGAAGAATCCTGATCAGAATCCTCTTTTTCTAAAACCGGGCCGGATTTCTTCGGTTTTGAAATACCGTACTTACTAATTAATTCGCTTATATAATCTGCCCATTCACTGTAGGGCGTTTCATCCATAAAAGTATCGTATACAAGCGCAAAATCTGAATATGAATCCATAATAACCTCAAAATATCATGATGCAGGTGTCAAAAAATATGACATCACATCTCCTGGCGCATCTCGCAATCAGTCCTGAACCGCCTAAGATCTGCATCTGTAGTAATTTTATAATTGTTCTCATCCCCAGGGATCATAACTATCTTCATGCCATCCATAATAGCAGGTTCACTGCTTCCGTGAATATGATCCATCTGAGCCTGAGTGAGCTTTTTGTTGGCTGCAAGATATTTGCCAAATCTAAATACTTCGGGAGCCTGACCGGCAAGTACCTTTGATCTTTCAAGAAGATCAGTAAGATGTCTGCCATCCTCTGACATATAAACAGTATCTCTCATCTTAAGAACAGGTATAGCTCCATCCGCTTCGTCTGCCGCCTCTATACAGGCATCAAGCATCTGCCTTGTCATACAAGGCCTTGCAGCATCAATTACAGCTACAAGATCACCATCGCCTATTGAGTTCTCCAGTTTCAAAAGGCCGTTCAAAACAGACATCTGCCTGTTAAAACCAGGTGCAGCATATTTGATCTCAACTCCATGTCTTCCGCTATCGCGCATAGCAGCGCCGCAGCAGCCACTTACAAGGTCTTTGTAGCTATCCGCACATACGATAACAACGGTTGTGATCACAGGGTCAGAAATGACCGTATCTAAAACATATGAGATAAGCGGCCTGCCACAGATATCAATATACTGCTTTGGTATATCAGTACTACTTATACGTGCACCAACTCCGCCTGCAAGAATGATCGCTGAACATGAAATAACGCTCATAAGAATACCCCTTTTTTTAATGATCAAAGATTGCCTCTGTAACATCAAACTTAAATGTAGTATTATTATTTTCGGTCTGCCACAATGATTTTTTTATACCTATAAGCGACCTGATTGCTGTGTTTCTCCGAAAATCCTGCAATCACTATTATATATTTTTAGCAGAAAGATTCAATAAAAGGGATGTTGATTTTCGATCAGCTCCCTGTGAGGTTGATCATGAAAGAATTACTAAAAAAAGAACCTGTTACAATAATATCTCTGATTCTGGCAGTAGTAAGTGCCTTTTTTGTGCACCCGGATGACCAGTATATTTCTTATATAGATTTTAGAACCTTAAGTATACTCTTTTGTCTGATGCTTGTTATGGCAGGACTTCGTAAGGAAAATGTATTTAAATACATCGGAGAAAAACTTCTTGAGCGCACAACAACCAAAAGAGGTCTTGCAGGTGTACTTATCCTGCTTTGCTTTTTCTTTAGTATGCTCATAACCAATGACGTTGCCCTTATAAGCTTCGTGCCTTTTTCTATAGAGATCATAGGCATGATGGATGATCCCATCGGAGAAAAGAAAAGCTCTTTTGCCATCAAGCTGATAGTACTTGAAACGATTGCAGCAAACCTCGGAAGTATGCTGACACCTATAGGAAATCCGCAGAATCTGTACCTGTATTCTCTTTCAGGAATGAGCATAGGAAGCTTTATAGGCCTTATGCTTCCTTACAGCTTATCATCACTTATCATACTTGTTATCTGCAGCATCGTTATGTTTCCAAAAGGAAAGGAATCATCTGATGAAACTGTAGCAAAGCCTGATGATAGCAGTAATGGAACGTCCAAAAAGTCTTTTTCCAAAAAGATAATAACAGGATACCTTATCCTGTTTGTACTCAGCCTTCTTGTTGTCGTGCACGTGCTTCCTTACTGGGCAGTGCTTGTCGCAACCATACTCGGAGTTCTTGTCATAGACAAAAATACAATAAAGGATGCAGACTATTTTCTACTTCTGACCTTTACTTTCCTGTTCATATTTGTGGGGAATATAAAAAGAATAAGCCCTGTTAAAGATGCTCTGTTAAGCATACTCTATGGGCGTGAAGTAATAACAGCTATTGTCTCCAGTCAGTTTATAAGTAATGTTCCTGCTGCCATACTGCTTTCAGGAATGACTGACAAAATTAAGCTTTTAGTTATCGGAACCAACCTCGGCGGCCTTGGAACACTTATTGCTTCAATGGCAAGCCTTATTTCATTCAAATTCTACGGACAGATCGAAGGAAGTAAAAAGGGTAAATATATAGTAGTATTCAGCCTTTTAAATATAGTATTTCTGATAATACTTATGGCTATCCATCTGCTTATTTCCTGCCAAGCTTAGATTCCTGCTTGTCATGATACATAAGTTCATCAGCTCTCTTAAATACGTCATCCATACAGCTATCGGTCTTACTGTCATAAACAGCCATACCTGCTGCTGCCGAATATCGTTCCCATGGCTCTCTGGATTCATCTTGTGATACTTTATTAAAAGTATCCCTGAGCTTTTCAAACAGTGCATCTTTCTCATTAAAAGCACCCTTTTCAAGGAGCACTACAAACTCATCTCCGCCAATCCTGAACACAGGAGAATGGCTGTAAATAACACATACTTCATGACACGCGCCAAAGATATAATCATTGCCGTGTTCATGTCCATAATTATCATTGATTATCTTAAGCCTGTTCAGATCCAGCATAACAATAGCAAATTCTGCTTTGCCTTTCTTAATCTCATCATCAACTCTTTCTTTGATCTTATCGTAAAACGCTTTATTCTTGACATGCGTAAGTGCATCCTGGTAGGCTACCATATCCATCTGGCTAACCTTACTCTTCATGTCTTCAACCTTAATTTCAGCGTCAATAGTATGTTTAACGTACTCCCTCATATCATCTGACATTCTTATTACAGCATCAGACAAGGATTCAACCTCGTTATGCGTATGGATATCAGGAGCATAATAGACGAGCTTGTCCAGATCCTTTTGGTCATGGGCGTTGTTAGCAAATTCTACTACGCTTTTTTCAAGCCTGCTTATAGGTTCTGTAATATTATAGTTAAGCCATACGAGGAAACCTGTGATAAAGAGAATAGCCAGAAGTATTATCAAAACAATATTAATCGTTGTATATTTTCTGATAGTCTTTAGAAGCTCTGAGACTTCTATATCAACACAAAGAAGGGCATATTTCTCGCCTTTAGAATTAATGAGAGCTCTTACTCCTGAATAATCATATCCCCAGGAACTAAAGTCCTTAAAAAATGTGATGTTCGTTCCGTCATTTTCCTGGAGGGCATCATAATACAGTTTAAGCTCCTCGGGGGCATAGTCATCATAGGAGATCGAGCAAAGATAATACCCATCAGGCTCATACATTCTGCCATACTTGGTATCAGCAGATAATACATTCAGCATTGCAGGATTCTCGTCCATGATAGGATATACAATATACAAAAAATGTATGTCGAAATCCTCCATGATACCGTCCATAAAATCAACAAGTTCAACGTATTTTTCAGACTCAACGCCTGTAGCTACGCATTCTGAAAGATCCTCAATATCAATGTGACTCTGAACATAATTGAGGATATCTGACATTCTTTCTTCATAGGATCTGTAAAGGGAACTTGTATATGATCTATATGTCACAATGCTAAGAACCAGGCAAAGAAGCACAAAAAACATAGAGCATCCAAAAAAGATGCTTCTCTTTAGCGGTCTTCTTTTAATTATCCGGCCTTCATAAAGCATAGTGACTCTCCAACAATTCACATATATTTCTTTATCGTCAGAAAAGCAATTTTAGTTTAATCTATCAAACTGATCTAAATCGAGTAGGCTGACTCCTACTCGATTTCGCACACGAACATTCCGCATTTCATGCTCCATGTTCTTACGACCGGCAAATGAATTTGTATGCAAGCATCCATTCGCTTGCCGGTCTTGTGCAACAAAAAAGAACATCCTACTATGAGGATGTTCCTTTAAACTTATTCTATTCTTCTGTTTTTTCTTCTGTTTTTTCTTCTGTTGTATCTTCTTTAGTGACTAGCTTAGGAGCAAGGATAAAGAGTGCGATACCGATTATGACCATGACCATTGATATGATCTGGGAGGTTGAAAAGGGCCCGAGATTTCCGCGGTAGTCAGCGCGGAAAAACTCTATTATAAATCTACCTATTCCATAGAGGATAAGGTACATTGCAGAAGTTCTTCCTGCAGTTTTTTCCTTCCTTGAATAAAGTATGAGGATAAGACCTATCAGAAAATCTCCTGCAGATGATATCAGCTGAGTCGGGATAAGTGGTACCCCGTTAGGTGCAAAGCTTGAATGAGTAAATACTATGTGGAACCTGCTTGTAGTCTGGGCGCCGTAACAGCAGCCTGCGCAAAAGCAGCCGATTCTTCCAAAGCCCTGTGCAATAGAAACTGCCGGCATAACAACGTCAAAATATGGCAGAAACTTTTCTTTTCTAAACTTTTTCAAGTAGATAAAAGAAGTCACAATTCCACCAATAATGCCGCCATATACAACATATCCGTTCTTAAAGTTCCATAAGATAGACGGATTTTTAATGATAGCCGGAATCTCTACTATATAGAATAAAAGTCTGCAGCCAAGAAGCCCTCCGATAATTGCACAATAGAAAATTCCATATATTGTGTCTTCAGATAAACCTTTATTTTTGCCTCTCTTAAGTACAATATAAAGCGCTGATATAAATCCGATCGCGATCATCAGTCCATACATATGAAGTGTCACCGGACCAATATGAATGTCGTTGAACATATTCCCTCCCTTAATGCGAAGTCTTTTCTGATTATACTATATTTTTTGCAACTTACCCCCTCAAAATTACAACTTACTTGCATTTCTATTTCTCAAATGTCTTTTTTGCCATATCATCCACTTATCAGATAAATACACGAAAGGATATGAAAAGCATATGAATTCGATTGAACTTAAAAACCTCACAAAAAGATACGGAAGTTTTAATGCAGTTGATGACCTTAGCTTTGAGATAAAGCAGGGCGATTTCGTAGGATTCCTCGGAGTTAACGGCGCGGGAAAATCTACTACGGTAAACATGCTCTCTACTATACTTACACCGGACGATGGAGAAGCTACTATCTGCGGTTACAAGCTGGGAAAAGAGGATATGGATATCAGAAGATCGATCGGCGTTGTATATCAGTCCAATGTCCTTGATGACCTGTTCACGGTAAAAGAAAACATCGTTACAAGATCAAAGATGCTGGGACTTGATAGTAAGACCATAAAAGAAAGGCTCTATGATCTTTCGGATATATTAAAGCTTTCTGACATCATGAACAAGCGTTATAGGCTTTTGTCAGGGGGACAAAAAAGACGATGCGAAATAGCATTCGCCCTCATGCATAGTCCCAAGATCCTGTTCCTTGACGAGCCTACAACAGGCCTTGATCCTGCAACACGTACCTTTGTATGGGACGCAGTTGAAATGCTGAGAGCAAACACCGATATGACAGTATTTCTTACAACTCACTACATGGAAGAAGCCCAGTCAGCAGATAAGATCGTCATTATAAATAAGGGTAAAAAAGTTGCAGAAGGAACACCCTTTGAACTCAAAGAAAGATTCGCCAAGGACAGCTTAAAGCTATATTTTTGCGAAAACAGACGAGGCGAAGTTACAGACATACTCGGTAATGAAAAGCTTATCACCACATCTTACGGAGCTCTTGTTGAAGCAAATAATCCTTTTGCAGCTGCAAGAACTGCAGAAAAACTTGTAGGTGTAATTGATGGTTTTGAGATCATTCAGGGTAAGATGGACGATGTATTTTTAAATGTTACAAGGGATCTGGAAGCTGCAATATAGATTACTACTTATAAAGATTTAGAACATTACTGATAGAAATATAAGAGGCAAAAATTCTTGTTTAAAATTTATAATCCATAAGAATAATCGGGAGGCATATATGAGAAGCTTTACTGCAATAAATAAAAGAAATCTTAGTTTATATTTCAGAGACTACAGCGCTGTATTTTTTTCACTGCTGTCAATGCTTATAATAATCGTGCTTATGGTCTTCTTCCTCGGAGATATCAATAACAGTGATCTACTTGATGCCATAAAGATGGTACCTGGAAGAGGTGGCGACAGCGATGTTACTACCATCAAAAATTTCAGTTTCCTTTGGACCTGTGCAGGCATCATGACAATCAACGCATCTACTGTAACACACGCTTTTTATTCAAACATGATCAAAGACAGAACAGGTAACCGTCTCAATTCACTTTTTGTAATGCCTGTAAAAAGACCAGTATTCGTACTTGGATATGTTAGCTCTGCCTGGATCGCAGGAGTTATCATGTGCATTATCACACTTATCGTTACAGAAGTAATCGGAGTTATCAAGGGAATGGATGTACTTCCTGTAAAGACTCACTTTGAACTGCTTGCCTTGATAATGCTTAACACATTTGTTTATTCCGCAGTTATGTTCCTTTTTGCATCAGTTATTAAGAGCCAGAGTGCCTGGAGCGGCATCGGTATCATCCTTGGAACACTGGCAGGCTTCCTTGGCGGAATCTATTTTCCACTTGGTCAGATGAGCGCAGGCATGCAGAAGGCTGTAAAGTGTTTTCCTTTCATATATGGATCATCTCTTTTCAGAAAAGTTATGCTTAATCCTATCGAAAAAACCTTGTTTGAAGGTACACCAGATACGATGAGAAGTGAAGTTGACCGCATTATGGGTATGGATCTTTTCCTTGGTGATAGCAGGTTGTCCGGGGGCGCATCTGTAGGTATACTAGTAGCTGTAGGGGTTATATTCATCATTTTTTCCACAATGTACTTAACAATAAGTAAAAAGAAGGACAGGTAATGAAGATTACTATCGAGACACCGTTACCCGGTGAAGAAGATGAGATCATTATAAAGATGGCCACGTTAAGCGACGATGTCCTTAAGATGGTTCGCCGCTTAAAGGATGGCACCGGCAAGGATACAATGGCTGTTTATGAAGACGAAAGTATCCGAATGGTGCCGACAAGGGACATTTTGTACTTTGATGCAACTGACAACCGCGTTTTTGCATATACAAGGGAAAACTGTTTTGAGACAAGAAAAAAGCTCTTCGAGATTGAAGAGCTTCTTGCCGGTTCTGCCTTTTTGAGGATATCCAAAAATGCCATAGTTAACATCAAGGCAATTGATCACCTGAGTCCTGAATTTAACGGGCGATTCATTGCCAGCCTTAAAAACGGCGAAGACATAATAATCTCAAGGGGCTATGTCCCTGAACTTAAGAAAAAACTTGGCATTGGAAAGTAAGACGGAGGTCATCAAAACATTATGAAAACATTTCTTTCAGATCTACTCAAATGGTTTCTTATCATAAATACAGGAATTATGGTCATTGTCTGGATCAATCTGTTTGGATATGACGATATCTGGACTGCTATCTTTCCTCAGATTTTTGCCGCAAGCTTTTTAACTTCACTTGTGACAACAGCTTATTTTTCCATAAATCCTAAAAAGCCTATCAGTGTGCCTGTGAGAATACTTCTCACACTTGCTCACTATCTGCTTCTTTGCGTTATCATAATGGGACTTGGAAGCATATTTAACTGGTTCGATCTTTCTATTACAGGCTGCATCATGGTTGCCCTTAGCGTAGCGGGGGTATACCTTATCGCGACAGTCATCTCCATCATATTGTCCAAAGGCGAAGCAGACGAAATGACCAAGGCGCTTAAAAATTTCAACAGCGAGGATTGAGGGGCTTTACACATATAAAAAGAGTCTACGTTGTGCCCTATTCCGGAGGGTGGCAGTGATGCTATTTTTATCGTAATTTTCATATATGTTACATTTTAACAATCTCCTTGAAATATTTATTTTTTTCTTTTATCATTAGCATATTGTGCTTAAAAAAGCACAGAAAAAAAGAAAAGGAGATTTAAATATGGTATGTAAAAAGTGTGGCACTATGATTACCGACAGTTCTGCAGAATTATGTCCTGTATGCTGTGCGCCACTAGGGGAAGAAAACTTTAGCAATGAGGATATTTTAAAGTCAGATCATTACGTAGATACTTTGAAGTCATCTGATAACTATACACCACAGCTGGGGACGAAATGGGCGGACTTTCTTGGCTATTTTGCTTTTTGGCTTTCGGCTATTGTAAGCATTATTGTTGGTCTGTGGTGTCTTTCACTGACTGGCAGCTACTCATATCGAAGCATCAGCGGAGCAATAGTCTTTTCTGCCATTTGCCTTATAGTAACAGGAATAATCTGCATTTTGGGAGCTCTTTCAATTATTAATAGAAAAAGCAGCGCAAATAATATGGTTACATTAGTTTATGTAACTAGCCTTGTAGTAGATATTTTAGTCTATATAGCGTTTTCATCTACAGGTATTATGTATAATCTAAGTATTCCGCGCATCGTGATTGCGATTCTCATGATCATCATTAACCGTTCATACTTTGAAAAGCGTAGCAATATTTTCGTTAATTAACTAGGTGAAAAAACTTCGGAGAAATCCGAAGTTTTTTGTTTGTCATAAATATTGGTTACATAACAGAAAATACCTAATGTACTGGTTCATTTATTATTAATCAAATCACAAGTGGCGCAGTATATTAGTATCAGCTGCCTGTTGATCTGTAATGTCTAAGTGCTACATGGAATAAAACTGTCATAATACAAAAGACTAATATGCCTGAAAGTGGAGTAACTACTGCTGCCCACCAAGGCCATCCGTAAAGAGGCTTGTCAAGAATCCAGGATGCGGGGACGTGGAGTGTTAATGCGAAGGGAGCTACAACAGTGAAGAGTGCGCGGAGCGGTAGGGGGTATACGTCGATCGGGTACTGGCATGCACTTCTTCCACCGTAGGTGATGGCGTTTACAAGCTCTACTGATTTCACACTAAATATACTAAAGATAGCTTCTATCATGAATAGCCCGAGTATGAGAAGGCAGCTCATGGCTATGGATTCTATGAGAACGAAAACCTTCAGTGGAGTCCATACTACATTAGAAAGATTACTACCCATGATAAGTGCTACTGTTCCTACTGCAATACAGGTTATCCTTCTAGGATCAGTTCCTGCACACATAACCTGGGTTAAGACGCCTCTTGGTCTTACAAGGAAAGTATCAAGGCGTCCTGTTCTGATCATTGATGGGAAGTCTCCTGTTATTCCTCTTCCAAACATCTCAGTAAGATAAAAAGATACAGACATCATTCCAAAAAAGAAGTAAAGATTACCGCCGGACCATCCTTTTAGACTTTGAAACCTGTCCACAATAAGGATGACCGCCATCATCTCACCGCCCTCCATAACAAGCTGGGCGAGTGTCTGCATAAAAAATGAGCTGGTATATTGCAAATGACTTCTTAGAAGCATTGCCATTGATTTTATATATAGTCGTAGTGTGTTCATATCTATTCCTTTCCCAAACTTCCCAGTTGTTTGGGGAGTTTGAAGGTTAGTGCCGGCAGATACCACTGATATAATCCTCGATCTACCTTGCCACTCGTCATAGGGGCTTTTTCTGTTCGCATTTTTTATTATTCGAAATCACAAAGCATCTTTACGATTGATCATACGATGCCCCTGAACATTCCTCGTACGGATAACGCTCGAGGATTATATCAGTGGTATCTGCTTAAAAATTTCTTTATCTTCTCCCCAAAACAATTGGGAAGTTTGAGTTCCTTTTAGCCTCCTTGCACAATCATACGTTTCTGATTTCGATTCCACATATAAATGCCTAGAAGTACAAGCACTATGACCCAAAAACACTGAATCACGTAAACTCTTAGTACGCTTTCAAGTCCGTAATCGCCTGTGTAGATTCTGATAGGTGCATCAAGAAGCTGGGCATATGGGAAAAGGGTTATGACCTTCTGCCAGCTATCAGGGAAAAGGGTCAGAGGAAGGATGTTACCAGAAAGGGTCATCATAAGAAGATTAAGAAGTCCCTGTATTCCTCTTGGATCCAAGGTTATCATGGTAAAAGCTACTGTGATATTTTCAAGTGCACATACACATAAAAGTCCAAGTGCAAGTGCGGGAATCGCTGCAAGGAATGAAGGAAGTGATGCGGGAAGGTGCAGACCCCATCCTTTTGGAAGAAGGAAAGCAAGAACAAACATAGGGAGTGCTCTCATTAAACTTCCCATCATCTTTAAGGCCATTATCCTTGCATAGTAAAAGCCGTACATATTTACAGGGCGGCACATATCATAGGAGACATCGCCTGTCCTTATTTTGTCTAAAAGTTCTGAATCAGATGCC
>JAEEGL013642546.1_pt1 | contig 33089 bp, 36 predicted proteins | sample 9134231 | NCBI WGS metagenome assembly JAEEGL01 (sample SAMN16246548, study PRJNA631951) | gut metagenome | biome: gut microbiome; feature: rumen; material: fiber-attached | host: Bos | place: Iran: Karaj | collected 2018-10 | reverse complement strand
CTTGCGATTTTCCCCAGAGTGTGCTATAATCACCCCTATGATAACAAAAGAGAATAAAGACAAAGCTATTGCCAGTGTCGCTCGTAACAAGAACGACGTCGGTTCTCCTGAAGTTCAAGTTGCTATTCTCACTGCCCGCATCAAAGAGGTGACTGAGCACGTGAAGAATAATAAACATGACTTTATGGCTAAAAGAGGTTTAATGCAAATGGTGGGCAAACGCAAAAAATTGCTCAAATACCTCGAGACTACCGATTTCGAACTCTACAAGAAGACCGTCGCAAAGCTTGGCCTAAGAAAATAACAAAAGCCCCTTCGGGGGCTTTTTTGATGCCAAGAAAATACCGCCCTCCCGAGGGAGAGCGGTTTTGTTTTAGGACACTTTCTCGAAGATTTTTATAACTTCGAGCTTGACCTTCTTTTGAACTTTCTTCAGGTCTGTGAACTTACGTTCAAGCCTGGATAAGATAGATTTGGCATCGAAGGACTTGTTTACCTTCGCACACTCGCGGGCCACAATCAGGCCAGAATCGAGCACCACAATCTGCTTCGAAAGCCACTTAAAGAAGTTGCCGAGCACTATCTCCTTGAACTTGTTCAGTTCGCCGGTGGGTTTGTAGAGAACGGCATGTTCCGCTACGGCCCATACGTGTTGGAGACAGGTTCGGATCTGGATTTCAACCGGAACCAGAACTTCCTGTTCCCCTGTGGATACCTTCACACACGCTTGGATATGGAACCCACGATAGCCGTTAGGCTTCCTTTCGGAGTGCAAGTTATAATTCTTTTTCTGAATTATTTTAACTTGCGGATTCCTTTCTAGTGTGCGGACGATATTCGGCACCAAGTCGGCGTATACGCATATTACTCGCACGCCGGCAATATCATATATCTCGCTTAAAATTTTTCCTGGCGAGATGTCTTGTTCAGGAGAAGCCAAAAGGTTTTTTCTGACACACTTCTCAAGGAGCGACCGAAAGGTCTTCCTCCTGAATGTTATCTGGTCGATCCAGAGTGTCTTGATGAGTTTCTGATCGTCCAGTTGCGCGCTCCATGTGAGCGCATTGGTCAGCTCCCGCATTGCCTGATCGTACAGATGCTCCGTACGATCATATAAATCGCGTAGCTTCATTTTTGGTGCAAGGACTTTCTCTAGTGCCACTGCTACCGCCAATATAATCACCTCCTCTTAATATATATGACGATACCACCTATAATTATACCACACTTTGCCGTTTTTTGCAAGAGCTTAAGCGTTTTAAAACAGGGGTAGCCCCCAAAACCCAACAGAGATAAATCACCCCTGCCATTTTCCCCTTAAATATGCTATAATAGAGGTAGAATATTAACATTTGGGAAGACGGCAGATACAGCGGCAGAGGCCCTACCTCTATATCTGATGTTTTCCCAGAAAGGAATTTTTTCATGGATATCATTAATCCTAGCGGCAAGCAAACCCTCCGTGTCGAAACGGATTGGCTCGGCCGCAAGCTCACCCTCGAGGTCAACCGGGTTGGTTTCCGCACCACCTCATCCGTGCTCGCTACCTATGGCGACACCGTCATCTTGGCCTCTGTTGTTGTGGGTCAAAAACCAGTAATGCAGGACTTCTTCCCGCTCTCAATTGATTACGAAGAAAAGTTCTACGCCGCCGGCAAAATCAGCGGTAGCAAATTTATCAAACGTGAAGGCAAACCAGCCGACGAGGCAATTTTGGTTGGCCGTCTTATCGACCGCCCAATTCGCCCACTCTTTCCAAAGGGTTATCGCCAAGAGGTGCAAGTGGTTACCACCGTGCTTTCGATGGATCCAAACTTCCGCCCAGACTGCGTAGCTATGCTCGCTGCCTCCGCTGCCCTTATGAACGCTGGCGTGCCATTTGATGGCCCAGTTGCCGGTCTTCGCATCGGCCGCCTCGGTGGTGAATTCAAGGCCTTCTTAACTCCAGAAGAGCGCGAAGCCTCACCTCTCGATCTCGTAGTTGCCTGTAAAGATGGCAAAATCATGATGGTTGAAGCTGGCGCTAAAGAAGTTCCAGAAGCTACCGTGATTGAAGCCATGCACTGGGCTGTTGACAACGTCAAACCAGCTCTTGATTTGCAGCGCGAATTAGCTGAAAAAGTTAACGCCGCCAAGCAAGAATACGAATTAATCTTGCCAGACGAAGCTATCCAAGCCAAAGTTGATGAATTCTGGGCCAGAGAAGGCTTAGGTCAAAAAGCCCGCGGCAACGTGCTCGAGCGCAACGAAATTTTGCAAGAATACGAAGCCAAAATGCACGAAGAGTTCGCCAAAGAACTCGGCGCTGGCGAAACCGACGAAGAAAAAATCGCCGATTATGAAGCCAACTACAAAGCCGATTACTCTGGTGCATTCGAGCTCGCTAGAAACCACGAAGTGCGCCGCGCCATCATCGAAGACGGTGTCCGCCCAGATGGCCGCAAACTTACCGAAGTGCGCCCACTTTCATCCCAGGTTGGCATTTTGCCACGCACCCACGGTTCATCTCTCTTTACTCGCGGTCTCACCCAAGCTATGAACATCGTTACCCTCGCACCACTTTCTTACTCACAAGATGTTGATACGATGGAAGTTACTGACGGCAAACGCCGCTACATGCACCACTACAACGCCCCTTCCTACACGGTTGGCGAATGTGGCCGCCTCGGTTCTCCAGGACGCCGCGAAGTTGGCCACGGCTACCTCGCTGAGCGCGCTCTTATGCCAGTGCTTCCAACCGAAGAAGAATTCCCATACGCTATCCGTAGCGTCACCGAGATCATGTCTCAAAACGGTTCCACCTCTATGGCCGCTACCTGTTCTTCATGTATGGCTTTGATGGATGCCGGCGTGCCTTTGAAGCGCCCAGTATCTGGCGTTGCCATGGGCCTCATGGTTGATGTGCCAAAAGGCCAGGAAATCACCGCTGCTGATGTCGACAAAGCTTACGTCCTCACCGATTTGATGGATGCTGAAGACTTTGCTGGCGATATGGACTTCAAAGTTACTGGTACGACTGAGGGTATCACCGCTCTTCAAATGGATATGAAAGTCCACGGTCTCCCTGTTGAAATTATGGAAAAAGCTTTGAAACAATCTCACGATGGCCGCATGTTCATCCTCGACCACATCCTTTCTGTGATCGATAAACCACGCGCCGAGATTTCAAAGTATGCTCCACGCATCGAAAAATTGATGATTAACCCAGACAAAATTGGTGCTGTAATTGGTAAAGGTGGCGAAACCATCAATAAAATTACCTCTGAAACTGGCGCCGAAGTTGATATCGAAGATTCTGGTCTTGTGACCGTTTCCGGCAAAGATCCAGAAGCCATCAAGAAAGCCCTCGATTGGGTCCGCTCGCTCACCGAAGAGCCAGAAGTTGGTAAAATTTACGAAGGTACCGTGGTCACCATCAAAGACTTTGGTGCATTTGTGAACATCATGCCAGGCATCGACGGCATGCTTCACATTTCGCAAATTTCCGACAAGCGCCTTGCCAAGGTGACCGACGCCCTCCACGAAGGCGACAAAATCCGCGTCCGCCTCGTCGCTATCGACGACAAAGGCCGCCTCAGCCTCACGATGCGAAACCTTGACTAACAAAGTCTACCGGAAGCCCCTGATGACAAATCAGGGGTTTTCTGTTATAATATTTTTACTATGAACACAGACCATATCCGTAATTTTTGCATTATTGCGCACATCGACCACGGCAAATCGACCTTGGCCGACCGCATGATGGAGCTCACGGATACGGTAGAAAAACGCGAAATGAAGGCGCAGCTTCTTGATTCGATGGAGCTGGAGCGCGAAAAGGGCATCACGATTAAGTTGACGCCAGTGACGATGCAGTGGAAGGGGTATACCTTGAACCTGATTGACACCCCAGGCCATGTGGATTTTAGCTACGAAGTGTCGCGTTCGCTCCAGGCCGTCGAGACGGCGGTGCTGGTGGTGGACGCCACTCAAGGCATTCAGGCCCAAACCTTGTCGAATGTTTACTTGGCGCTCGAGCAAGACCTTGAGATTTTGCCAGTGATTAATAAAATTGACCTGCCGGCGGCAGACGTTGAAAAAGTCTCCGCCGAAATCGTCAATTTGCTCGGCTGCAAAAAGGAAGATATCATCGGCGTTTCCGCCAAAACTGGCCTTAATGTTGAGCAGGTTCTCGATGCGATTATTGAACGCGGCCCGGCACCACGCGTGGTTGAACAAACTCCTAGCGCTGCCGCCGAAATCCCAACTCGCGCTTTGATTTTTGATTCTTACTTCGATGATTACCGCGGCGTAGTGCTCTATGTGCGCACCTTCAACGGCCGCATTCCGAAGAATTCCGAAATTCGCATGATGGCTGCCGGCACCAACGGTTTGGCGCTTGAGGTCGGTATTTTGACGCCAAAAATGTCACCAAAGGATGCGCTCGAAGAGGGAAATATCGGTTACATCGTGACCAACCTCAAAACCACGCGCGAAGCAAAAGTCGGTGACACTGTGACGCTGGTAAAAAACCCAGCTTCGACTCCGCTCCCAGGCTACAAACACGTTTTGCCATTTGTTTATGCGGGCTTTTTCCCAGTTTCAAACGACCAATACAAAGATTTGAAAGAGGCTCTCGAAAAACTCGCTCTTTCGGATTCCGCTCTCGTATTTGAGCCAGAAAATTCGCCAGTCCTTGGCTTTGGCCTTCGCATCGGCTTCCTCGGTCTTCTTCACATGGACATCATCAAAGAGCGTTTGGAGCGCGAATTTAATCTTGATCTTATCATTACCAACCCATCCACAAACTACGAAGTGACTTTGCAAAACGGCGAGGAGCTCGAAATTAAATCCGCCGCCGACCTGCCAGATATTTCTGTGGTCAAAGAAATTCGCGAGCCGTGGGTGAAGGGCGAAATCATTGTGCCAAGCAGCATGATTGGAAATGTGTTGAATTTGATTAACGAAAAACGCGGTCACCAAACTAATTTGAGTTACATTGAAGACCGCGCCGTGATCGACTTTGAGGCGCCGATGGCGAACCTCCTTACCGATTTTTACGACCAATTGAAGTCCGCCACCTCTGGCTATGCCAGCTTTAACTACGAACTAAACGGCTATCGGGCCGAAGACCTGGTGCGGGTTGATTTTCTGGTGGCGGGCAACAAAATGGACGCGCTCTCCGTGATGTGCCACCGCAGCGAAGCGGACGCCATCGGGCGCGACGTCACTAAAAAGCTCAAAGAAGTCATTCCGCGTCAAAACTTCGAGGTGGCACTGCAGGCCGCCATCGGCGCCCGTATCATCTCCCGCGAAACTATTGGCGCCTATAGAAAAGATGTCACCGTTAAAATTCACACCGGCGACCGCGACCGCAAAGCCAAGTTGCTCGAAAAACAGAAGCGCGGCAAAGCCCGCATGAAACGCTTCGGCAAAATCGACATCCCGTCCGAAGCCTTCACCGTGATGCTAAAGAGAAATTAAAAATAGCCGCCCCGAAGCGGCTATTTTTATTCTGTTGGAATCCCCAGTGTTTCGTCCGTCAGTGCCTTCGCATCAAACGGGTTTTCGAATTTATCCAGTTGTTCGATTTCTTTAAGCAAATTCTCAAGATACTCATCAATTATTTCGGCCGAAACGTTACCTGAATCCGAAAACTCAAAGTCGGATTTTTCGATCTTGCTGTTGTCCTCAATCTCTTCCTCATCTGGCAAAAAGCCCGGGCGGGAACGATCAAGATATACGTCGCCGGAATTGTGATAAAGAGCTAGCGACACCGAGGCTAGCACGATTGAAATCGCCACCGAGAGCACGCCCAAAATGAAAATGTTGCGGCCACCTTTAGTCATGCTCATAGGCGCCCCCTTAGCTGGCGTACCAGCCCAACGTGTTTATCAACGAGTTCAGACATTTTTTTGATATCAACCACCATAACTTGGCGCTTTTCGCGCACCGCCGTAAGCTGGCTATAAAATTCGTGTGCATTGCCACAGTCGGAATTGATCAGCTCCTCGAGCCCTTTTTGATACTCAATAAAATCATCTTTAAAGTTGGCCTGTGCCGTAGCAAAGGCTGCCTGGTTGCTCATGAGCTCCGGCGCTGGCGCTTCAGTAATATTATTACGAGTTAGGCGAACATTTAAAGGTGTGATGTATTTACTAATAAACTTCTCATAATAACCGCCGATATAAACGCGGGCGCGGGAATCACTGTGCTGCACATTTTTAAGCTTAGTTTTGATTTGCTCGCAATTACTCGAAATATAGCTTGCGCCATTTTCGTTAAGAGCCCTAGCCACACCAAAACAGAGAAGAATTTGACAAAAAAGCATAAGTGTGATACAATAAAAAGATAGGGCTTTTTTCTTCATAAATCTATTATAACAAATTAAAAATTTTTCTAAACCATGCGTCGGCAGGGCCGGCAGTAAGCATCAAAACCAGGTAACCCGAAGCCTGGTATTTTTTGAGCTCTTCAGCCAAAGCATCATCGGCCTCGGCTGGCTCGGCAATTTCGGCGTTAGAAAGCCCAGAAATCAGTTTTTCCGGTGCCAAAACCTCGAGATCAGGATTCTCACGAGTGAGATAAGTAGGTAGCCAAAATAGTTTATCAGCGCCAACAAAGGCATCCTTGTAACCTGGCCAAACTTCATGTTGGCGGGTGTTTTGATGCGGCTGGTAAGCCACTACTACGCCTTTGAGGCCACGAAGCGAAGCTTCTTCTTTAGCCATTTCAATTGTGGCGGCAATTTCTTCTGGATGGTGCGCGTAATCGGTGTAAGCGCCATCGGCAACACGCTCAAAACGGCGGCCCACGCCAGGGAATTCATTCAAAATTTCAACGATTTTTGCTTCGTCAACTTCTGGCGCCATGGCAGAAATTGCGGCCATTGCGAGCGTAGCATCGGCGCGACGAGCCTCGCCCGCCAAAGTCAGGCGTGAGTCGGTTGGTAATTTTTCAATCACCTTTTCGCACTGTGATTTAAATTGCTCAAACGCGGCTAAATAATCTTCCTGAGTTGGGTAAATGTCCGGATGGTCGTAGCTCACAAATGGCAACACGGAAAGCCACGGATGGAATTTCAAGAAGTTGCGATCGTATTCGTCGGCTTCATAAATAAAGAATTTGTCACCTGGGTGATAAGCCCCACTAGGCGCAAAACCAAGCGTGGTGCCCACGATATAAGATACCGGCAGGCCGAGTTTCAAAGAGGCAAAAGTGATCATCGACGTGGTAGTGGTTTTGCCGTGCGTGCCGGCCACCGCCACCATTTTAAGGCCAAGTTTTTCAATCAAATAAGCGGTGAGTTCGTCGCGCTTGGTAATCTTAATGCCAGCTTCGCGCGCCAACGTAAGTTCTGGATGGTCGGCCGGCAAAGCCGAAGTGTGCACAAACCAGTCGATTTCATCAATGTGCGCCTGCAAAAACTCGCCGTCTTGCGGGCCGATTTTAACTTCAATATTATTAGCGGATAATTCGTCGTAAATTGCCCCAGCAGCAAGGTCTGAACCCATTACTTCGATTCCGGCGTTTTTCGCCATCAAAGCGAGCGGTCCCATCCCTGTACCAGAGATGCCTGAAATATAGATTTTCATGCTATAATTTTACCATGAAAATCTCATCTGAAGAGGAAATGATTAACTGCGGCCGCGAGTTCGCAAAAACCGTCAAAGCCCCGCAAGTAATCGAATTAATTGGCGACGTTGGCGCCGGCAAAACTACTTTTGTGCGCGGTTTAGCCGAAGGCCTCGGCATCAAAACACCAGTCACCAGCCCAAGCTTCACGATTTCTAAAGAATACGCATATGATGGTGGCCGCCTCGTGCATTACGATTTTTACCGCTTGCCAGACCCAGGATTGATGGCCGAAGATCTAGACGAAGCTATCAGTGACCCGCACGCCATCGTGCTTGTTGAATGGGCCAATTCCGTTGAAAACATTTTGCCTGCCAACACGAAAAAAATTGAAATCAAATATAATGACGACGGCACCCGCGAGGTTACCCTATGAAAATGTATCTAGACACTTCAAGCCCGGTCACGATTTTGAAGCTCGATGACAAAACCTACGAATGGGAATCCGGCCGCGATTTGGCCGAGCAGTTGCACGGTTTTATCCGCGATAAACTCGCCGAAAACGGCGCCACTTGGCAAGACCTCACCGAGATTACATTTATGTCTGGTCCAGGCTCGTTTACCGGTCTTCGCATTGGCGCTGCCGTGGTAAATACTCTCGCATCCGAGCTAAACATTCCGCTAAAAAATCACCACGGTGAGCAAGTCAAAATTATTTTGCCAGACTACGGCCGCCCAGCCAACATTACCGCCCCAAAAAAGTAGCATAAGTGATATAATTAATTGTAATAAGGAGGAAATAAAGTGGAAAAATCAGAAACCAGAAGGAAATCGAACAGAAGTTTGTTTATTATTATTGGCTCAGTAGTTGCATCCGTTGTGCTTGCAATCGTCCTGTTCGTCGTTCTTGGCGCCAACAAAGGCAAACTCATCGGTAAATGGACTGCCGAATATGGTAGCTGGTACTATAACTTCACCAGCGAAAATAGAGGTGGTTATGGCACCGATGCCTTCCCAGACATCCCAGACCAAGAGTTTTCTTACACTGACAACGGCGACTCTTTCACTATTCAATACGACAGCACTTCATCTAGCATCACTCTCAAGTATCGCCTTGAGGACGATGGCAAAAAACTCGTCGTAGTCGACAGTTTCGGTTCCGACACCGTTTATATCCGCCAATAATTAAAAAGCACAGTGCAACCCCGTCAAAGGGGTTGCATTTTTTTGCAATAAAGATAAAAATAGAGGTATGAAAAAGACTACCAACTTTGTCTGCCAACAATGTGGCGCCACTTATGCCAAGTGGGTCGGCCAGTGTTCCAACTGTGAGTCTTGGAATTCTTTAGTGGAGCAGGTAATTGAGCCCGAGGCCAAAGCCGCTATTAAAAAAGGCCAAGTTTCTGGCAAAAAGCTCGACTACGTAAAGCTAAATTCTGTCACTCCGTCCGACGCCAAGGAGCGCCTAAAGACTAATTTTAAAGATCTAAACACCGTACTTGGTGGTGGATTCTTGCAGGGCTCGGTGAACTTACTCGCTGGCCAGCCGGGCATTGGTAAGTCTACACTCCTCATGCAAATTTGTGCCGAAATCGCCAAAAAGAAAAAGGTCTTATACGTTTCAGGCGAGGAATCGGCCGGCCAAATCAAACTCCGCGCCGAGCGCCTAGGCGCTAGTTCCGATAATCTCAACTTTGCAAGCAGCACCAGCGGCAACGACATCGCCAAAACCATCGAATCCGGCGAGTTCGATTTTGTGATCGTTGATTCCATCCAGACCCTCACCATGAACGAGATTTCTTCCGCACCGGGCACCGTTTCACAGGTTACTAACTGTGGCAATTTACTGATTCGCGCCGCCAAACTCACCGATACTGCCGTGGTAATTGTGGGCCACGTTACCAAAGAAGGCACTTTGGCCGGGCCAAAAACCCTCGAACATTTAGTTGATGTAGTTTTGAATTTTGAAGGCGATCGTTACGGCGGCTTCAAAACCGTGCGCGCCGTCAAAAACCGTTTCGGTGGCACCAATGAAGTCGCGATTTTTGAAATGAACGAAAAAGGCTTGAAAGAAGTCGAAAATCCATCCGCCGCGCTCCTGGCCGAGCGCCAGAACACCGATGGCTCGATTATTCTCGCCACCATGGAGGGGAATCGCCCGATTCTAGTAGAGATCCAGGCACTCGCTACGCCGTCTAATTTCGGCTACCCAAAACGCACCGCTTCTGGCTTTGATTTAAACCGGCTTAATCTCTTGATTGCCGTAATTGAACGTCGCACCAAACTCAAACTTAGTGACAAAGACATCTTCATTAACGTGGTTGGTGGTCTCAAAATCAACGATTCCGCCGCTGACCTTGCCGTGTGTCTTGCCATCGCGAGCGCCGTGGCCGGCCGCAAGCTCGATGATAATTATGTAGTATTTGGCGAAGTAGGCTTAGGAGGCGAAATTCGCTCTGCCTTCCGCGCCGACCAGCGCATCGCCGAAGCCAAAAAGCTCGGTTTCACTCACGCCATCGCCCCAAGTAAAGCCAAAGATTCCTTTGTAATTCCAGTCAAAGACCTCCGCGAAACCTTAATCAAATACGTCAAATGAAAATTCTCGGCATCGACCCCGGCATCGGCATCTGCGGTTTTGGCTTAGTTGAAAACGACCAAGCCCTAGATTTTGGCGTGGTTACTACCGTAATCGGCGCACCGCTCCCGGCTCGCCTCAAAGAACTCTTTGATGGCCTCACCGAAATCGTGGAAACCTCTAAACCGGATGTGATTTCTGTTGAAAAACTCTTTTTTAGCAAAAATATCACCACTGGTATTTCCGTGGCCGAAGCTCGTGGCATCGTTTTGCTCGTGGCCGAGCAACACAACGTGCCAGTTTTTGAATACACACCAAACGAGATTAAAAAGACCTTGACTGGCTACGGCTCCGCCAAAAAAGGCCAAGTCCAAGACATGGTTAAACTTCACTTGAATCTCGACACCCGTCCAAAACCAGACGACGCTGCCGACGCCCTCGCCGCCGCCATCACCCACGGCCTGATGGCCAAGATTAGTTAAGAGTTGTATAATATAAATATGATCGCTCATATCAAGGGCCAAGTGGCCGAAAAATTCCTAAACTCCGTGATTGTCGACGTTAATGGCGTGGGTTACGAAATCGCCCTCACCGCGCTCGATTTTGAAAACATCAACCTCGGTGACGAAATCAAATTCTACACCTATCATTCTATCCGCGAAAACTCCGAAGAACTCTACGGCTTCTCTAGTTTAGCTGCCAAAAAGCTTTTCGAGCTCCTAATTTCTGTGCAGGGAATTGGCCCGAAGGCTGCCATGGCGATCCTGAGTTTAGCCGCACCTGAAGAAGTGCGCAACGCCATCGCCAACGCCGACGCCGCCTTTGTAGCCAAAGCCAGTGGCGTAGGTAAAAAATCTGCCGAGCGCGTGATTGTAGACCTTCGCGACAAAGTTGGCATCCCATCTCACTATGGCGCCACCGTCACTACCCCTGTTAATACGGCCGATGATGAAGCATTAGACGCCCTTATCGCTCTCGGATTCCCACTCAAAGAGGCCACTGCTGCGCTTGACGGCATCGATAAGGCACTTTCTACCGAAGAAAGAATCAAATTAGCCTTGAAAAAATAAAACAACTGTGTTAAAATAACGGGTAATTGTCTAATATTAAAGGTTAAATTATGAGTTTTTCAATTTTAAAACAAATCGGTGACGCCCAAAAGAAGAAAGCTGTTGTTGACGTCCGTTCTGGTGATACCGTAAAAGTCACCCAAAAAATTAAAGAAGGTGAAAAATTCCGTTTGCAGGTTTTTGAAGGTGTTGTTATCCGTGTTGATCGCAAAGAATCTCACACCGCTCGCATCGTAGTCCGCAAGGTTACCTCTGGCGTTGGCGTTGAGAAATCCTTCCTTCTCCACAGCCCACTCGTAGAGAAAATCGAAATCACCAAGCGTTCTAAGGTTCGCCGCAACAACTTGGGCTACCTCCGCGCTCGCTCTGGTAAATCTGCCCGCCTTACTGGCAAAGATTTCGACCGTGCCGCCGCTAACGACGTTTCCGTAGCCGAAGAAGAAGCTCCAGTTGAAGAAGCTCCAGTTGAAGAAGCAAAAGCTGAAGAACCAGCCGAAGCTCCAGCCGAAGAAACTCCAGCTGCTGAATAATCAAATTCGCTTTTAAAATACCAACCGCAAGGTTGGTATTTTTGTGTCCCTGTGATAATCTAAAACTATGGCAATTCTTGGGATAGACGAAGTTGGTCGCGGTCCGTGGGCGGGACCGCTCGTAATTGGCGCGGTCATTTTGCCGGAAGAAAAACCGGCCTGGGTAGACGAACTCACTGATTCCAAAAAGCTCACCGCAAAAAAGCGTGAAGCCTTGAACGAAATTATTTTAAAAGAAGCCGCCGCCACTGGCCTTGGTTGGGTTTCGAGTCGCGAGCTAGACGAGATCGGCTTGTCAAACGCCCTAAAACTTGCCACGCGTCGCGCTGTTGCCGCTGTGCAAACTCAGCACGTGCCGTTCACCGAAATTATTATCGATGGCACCAATAATTTTCTAGTCGGCACCAAACTCGCGCCCTACGTTTCGGTTCTTCCTAAGGCCGATTTTCTCGTAAAGGAAGTCTCTGCCGCCTCAATTATCGCCAAAGTTGCGCGTGATCACTACATGTATGAGCTCGCCAACGAATATCCAGAATACGGATTCGAAAAGCACGTCGGCTACGGCACCGCCGCCCACAAAGAAGCGCTTGCCAAGTTTGGTCCTTGCCCAGAACACCGTTTTTCGTTTGGCCCAGTTAAAAAAGTTCCAGCCAAAAATACCACCAAAATCGGCTGCAAAGCCGAGGGAATTGTAGCAAATTATTTAGAAACTCAAGGCCACCAAATTTTAGCGCGCAACTTCAAAACCAAATATTACGAAATCGATGTAATTTCGATTATTAAAAACGACATTTATTTTACCGAAGTAAAATACCGCAAATCCTCCACCCACGGCCAGCCACTTGAAGCGATTACCGCAAAAAAACTCGAGCAAATGCATTTTGCCGCCGAGGCATTTTTACACACTCACCCACAATTCAAAAAATTCAACCCGCATCTCGCCGCCGCGAGCGTCGTGGGCGCAGACTACAAATTGGCGGACTGGTTCGAAATTTAGCATAATGCTTGCGCTTTTTAGATAAAAGTGCTACAATTCTTGAAAAGGATCATACAAAAATGCAAAAATGCAACATATTATCTCTGGTGGCCGCCGATAATTTTATCGGTATTTTGCGTTGGCTAATTTTAATAATTCTTATTATTATAGTCATCGTTTTAATTATTAAAAAAGCCAAAGCTGGCAAAATTAGCGCTTGGATTATTGCGCTGATTATCACTTTAATCGCGGCGCCGTTTTTGATCCTGACGCACGTTTGCGAAAAAGTACCAGCCGATGAGCCAAAGCCAGAGACCACAGTTTGCAAAGAAAACCAGGTCCTAAAAAACAACAAATGCGTGGATAAAACTCCGGATAAAGAACCAGAGCCGGAACCGGAACCAGAGCCGGAACCAGAGCCAGCTCCAACCCCTTACTATCCACCAACTCCAGCTCCAACCCCAGCTCCAACCCCAGAACCGGAACCAACTCCAGAGCCAACCCCAGAACCAGGTCCAGAACCGCAGCCAGAACCAATTTGGCATTCTATTAAACTTGATCTCAACGGCGGCGAAGGCGTTGAAGAAACCGAATTTTATAAAGCCGATGGCGAAGAAATCGGTGCTTTGCCACAACTCACCAAGACCGGCTACCGTTTTGAAGGTTGGTTCAACGAAGATAATTCTCCATACAATGAGCACAACAAAGCCACTGGCGACGTTACTATTTATGCGCACTTTAGCCCAATCCGTTATCGCGTAATTTTCCGCGCTAACGGCGGCGAAGGCAACATGGAAATGCTTAACGCTGAGTACGATCAGTCACTCAACCTCGCAAGTAGCTTCACAAGAAATGGCTACGACTTTGATGGCTGGACCACCAACGCTGATGGTACCGGTTCATACTACAACGCAAGCGAAGCTCAAAGCAATCTCACAACCGTAGATGGTGCTGATGTTGAACTATACGCAAAATGGAAAACCATTAATTATGAAATTAGCTATTATGGCCTCGAAGGTGCTGAATTCGAAGACCCAACTACGTCATACAATATCGAAAGCGATCAAATCACTTTAGGAAGTCCAACCAAAGAACATTACAACTTTACCGGCTGGAGCGGTACTGGTCTTACTGGCGATAATAATATGGTTGTTACCATCGCCAAAGGCAGCACCGGCGCCCGTGAATACACTGCCCACTTTGAAGGTAGAGTGCAAACCATTAAGTTTAACGCCAACGGCGGCACTATTAATGGTCAAGAGGAAATCACGGTTAGCACCAAACGCTACGGTGACACAATTGGCAGTGAACTGCCATCTGCAGTAGATGAACGCAATGGCTTTAGCTTTGTTGGTTGGTTTACCGCCCAAGAAGGCGGCGATCAAGTTACTGCCGACACCGTAATCGTGGAAGACAAGGCTTACTATGCGCACTGGAGTGCAAACAAATATGCAATGCATTTTATTGCCAACTACGAAAACGCTCCGGCAATTAGTGACCAAGAATTTGAATATGATAAAGAAATCAATGAAAGCACCTTACCGACACCAAATCGCGGCGATGGTTGGGACTTTATGGGCTGGTTCACTACAGTTCTCGACACAGATGAAACCGTAAAAATCGACGGTTCATATCGTATGCCAGCCGGCGAGGTTACGGTCTATGCGCACTGGTATGATAGGCAATATCCGATCGTCTTCTCGGTGAGCGGTCCATGTGTGTTTGATGCTTATAATGGCATTATTGCCGGTGACGAATGTCGCCAAGGCGACACCAGCTATGTAGGTGAGCCATATATTGATACTGGCGTTTCACTTTACAATGCGGCCAATATTAATAAAGATTACGAAATTCTCTTCACAATCGACGACTACAGTACGTCCGCACAACAACCTGACCCACTTTATGACGACGAAAACAAACAGCAAACTTTTGTGAGTGCCAAAGACACCGAAAACCAAAGAGCTGGTTTGATTGTACGCCGTAGCGGTAGTGATATCGAAATCAACTCCCGCAAAAACGATGGCCACCAAAATCCAATTCCAAAGTTTGACGGCGCAACAGCTAGCGGCACCACGGTTAGAATTGTTCGTAAAAACGACAAGATTTGGTACAGCCTTAACGGCGGCACCCTGGCCCTTACGCAGACCTTGGAAGATTCAAATGATGACGAATTTGATATTACCACTTGGTTTGGTGCCACTCCGGCAAAACCAGACGAGCCATATCAAGCCGTGCTAGATCGTGGTTACAAACGTGTGCTAAAAGGCACGCTCAGCAATATGCAAATTAGACTTGGTGATGATCGCGAATCTCACTATCAAGTAAACCTACTTGGCAATGGAACGACAATTGTCCCAAGCGCTTACTTGATTGTAATTGGCGAATCGATGACCTTGCCAACCCCAACCCGCAATAACTATTCATTTACCGGTTGGTACATTGGTGATGATGGTCCATTTGCTGGCGAGATCACTCCTACTGCCGATGTTTCTTACACTGCGCACTGGGTTAAAAATATTTCTTCGGCCGACGTTACCAATTCGAATATTGAATTATGGCTTGAGTCAGTCGAAACTGAGCAAATTAATATCACAAACGTCAACGACTACGAACCACATACCTTTGCTTCGGGCGATGAATCGATCGCAACGGTTGATGAAAACGGCCTAGTTACTGCAGTTGCCGAAGGTGCCACTACTATTACAATCACGGGTGCGCTTTCTGAAACTACCAAGACTGTGAACATCACGGTTCACCCAGCAGTTACTTACACAGTATCCTTCAAGGACAACAATGAATCAACTATCACTACTCGCACAGTCACCCACGGCGGTACGGTTGAAAATATCCCAACCGTAGAAGACACTGGTTTCACCGGTTGGTTTACGCAAAAAGTTGGTGGCACAGCATTGAAGTCTAGTACCACAATCTTCGGAGATGTTACCTACTACAAGAGAGTAAGAGACAGCTTCACTTGTAAACGCGCCACGGCTTCCACTATCCATACAGCGACTTGTGCTAGCGAGAACGGTAAAGGTTGTAAAGCCGCTGGATATACTGGCGCCAACAACATCATTACTTATGGCCAAGTTCGTGGCGGTGCATCAGACGATGTGCTCACCGCTGGCGACGCCTTCGACTGCGACCTCAACGGTGACGGCAACTACACTGATAGATTCTACTATCTCACTACCTACGATAATTACGCCGCGCTCATCTACTCCAACAACTACGAGACCGATCATGTAGACAATACAACCAACCATAATTATGGTAGTAACAACCAAGAAGGCCCAACTACGGCGGTGGAATATTTGCCAGCTTCATCATCCTGGACCAACCTTGATTTGTACTCAACTCCACGCGTAATTGTCAGCCAAAGTGGCATGCCGATTGCAAATGGTTTACCAACTTCAGCATTTGGTTATGAGGGCAAAGCTGCTCGCTTAGTTACCGCACAGGATTTGTATAGGGCCTGTGACGTACAAGCCAGCACCAGTGCAACCGCTGGTGAAATTCCAAACCGCTGCGCATTCTTGTTCGAAAACACGAACTTTGAAACTACGGGCTTAAGAAGCAACTACTGGACTGAGACTCCAGTCAGTAGCAACAAAAACGTCTTTAGGGTCGATGCCCAAAGCCGCTATATCGGCAGCGCCGATGTATCCGCAAATAAGCTTTCTGCCATCCGCCCAGTTATCGAAGTCCCAGTCAGCTTGCTCGACCTCTCCACCGTATACAATATTAATATTGACGTAAATGGCGGGGACGTAAACTCCATCGCGCAACAATTCCAACGCGCGAAAGGTGAATCGATCGGTTCCATTGCCGACATCCCAACCCGCGAAGGCTACGTGTTCGGCGGCTGGTACACGGCAGCTGAAGGCGGCGAGCCAGTTGATATGACCGTAGCTCACGAAGAAGACATCACGATTCACGCCCATTGGACCAAATCCATAGCTCTTGCAACGCTCAACGCCACAAGTTTTGAACTCGACCTTAACGGCGATGCTACAACCAAGACAGGCCAAATCATTGTCACGAATGCTGTCGAGATCGAGGGCTACTCCTTCACTTCCAGCAATAACGACATCGTAACGGTCGATGCAAACGGTTATATTACTGCCGTGGGCGACATGCACAATACAATTTCTCATGCCACCATCACGATGACCGGCGCTGTTTCCGAAGCTACCAAAGAAATTCGCGTGAAAGTTTTGAACAACATGCCGATTGTGTGGGAACATGTGGGCTCCTGTACGTTTACATCTCTTCCTGAGACGGGAAACACAAAAGACCAAGACGGTATAGTGTCGGGTGATGATTGTGAATACGCCGGGGATAGATATATTGATACCGGAATAAGCTTGTTCTCTAGCGCAAACTATGAGAAAAACTTCGAAGTATACTTTGAAATTGATAGCTATAGCGATAGCGCACAGCGAGTAAACCAAACAACATTTTTCAACTCGAAGAACTATTCAAACACATCAGTTACCAATAATTCAGAAGGGTTGGTGATTCGCCGTGCTGGTAGCGCAAAAATTGACATCAATCCATACGGCGGAACCGCCAGTACTCCAGCGGCTGCGGACGTAGACAATATTGCAGTTAGACGCATTGGCAACAAGATGTATTATTCCGTAAATGGGGAAGCGGCGGTAGATATGAATATGGATTACACTGATCGCAACAAACCATTTGAATTAACTGCATGGTTTGGTGCTAGCCCAGGGCAAACTATAGGCAGCGCCGAAAGACGCTTCCTCACCGGTACCCTCAGCCACATGTACATTAGGCTCCAAACCGAGATTCCATATGAATCCAGCGACGAAATCGTAGAACATACAGTTTCCAGCCCAGCTGCCGAGAACTATCTTGCAAATGTTCAAACCTGGAACACTGATAAAAATGCATTGCTAACGGCACTCAAGCAAAACTTTGACAACAACGAATGTAGCATAACGACCAATAACCCAGATGTTGACAGCAGCTTCGGATATAAATATGGCACCAGCGGTACGGTAGCGTGCGATGGCTCAGTCCCATACGACACTGGTCTCACTGATGCCATGAAAGTGTTCCTAGTAGACGAATCTACCAGAAACGTAATCGAAGAAGTTTCGTATACAAAATCAGATTCTGGTCTATTATATAACTTGATCCCGGGCCAAACCTATCGTTGGGAAAAATCCGATGACAGCAGTGTTTACGGCTATGTTAAAGCAAAGTCCACCAATAATCGCCGCTTTATTACTGCTGGTCCAACCCGCAACATTCGCGATCTTGGCGGCATCCCAACTACGGATGGCAGAACCATTAAGTATGGCCGTCTGATGCGTGGTGAACAATTTAATGGCATTTCCGCTACGGTTACCGACCTCACGAACCTTGGCTTCAATAAAGAATACGATTTGCGTGAACAGAACGCTATCAACCCACCTGCTTCAAGATTGCAACTCTTTACTCACGACCAAGTGATTCACTATGAGTTCTCATACCACGAAGGCGACGAGCTAAACGATGATAGCGACTATAGTAAAACGCGTAAAGCCGTAAAAGATATCATGACGGATATCGTCGACACGGAAAATCCTAAGAACATCTACTTCCACTGTAGTGCCGGCTCAGACCGTGCGGGTACCGTTGCGTATTTGCTTGAAGGTTTGCTTGGTGTAGATGATGAAACTCGTTATGAAGACTATGAACTCACCTCACTCTCCGGCCGCTCAGATCGTACTCGTTACTACGAGAAAAAGGGGAACAACACTAACAAGTTCACCCACATGATGACGTATCTCAGCACCAAAGAACAAATCTATGAATGGTTCATGGCTGGCAGCACAGACCAAGCTGCCGACGAAGCCCTCATCACTGCCTTCAAGAACGCCGTACTAGAATAAAAAAAGAACCGGTTTTAGCCGGTTCTTTTTTGTTAAACGTTGAATTTGAATTCAACCACATCGCCATCTTGCATGATGTAGGTTTTTCCTTCAGTGCGGAGTTTGCCGGCGGCCTTTACTGCTTGTTCCGAGCCGAGAGTTTTGAGATCGTCAAAATTACAAATTGATGCGGCAATAAATCCGCGTTCAAAATCGGTGTGGATGGTACCGGCAGCTTCTGGCGCGGTAGCGCCTTGCTTGATGGTCCAAGCGCGGCATTCTTTTTTGCCGGCGGTGAGGAAGGATTGCAAACCAAGAGTTTTGTAGGCAGCCTTAATGAGCTCACCAAGCGCATCATCTTTTACGCCGTAGCTTTCAAGGAATTCTTTTCTTTCATCGCGGTTCATGCCGGCCATTTCTTCTTCAAGTTTGGCATTTACAAAAATCGCTTCAGCAGGCGCCACTAGTGCGCGCAATTTACTTTGCAAATCTGGATCAGTAAGACCGGACTCGTCTACATTAAACATATAAATCACAGGTTTTTCGGTGAGGAACGGAATGTTTTCATCCTGCGGATCTTTTTTGCGCTTCGCGGCAATTTTTTCTTTGGTTTCATCATCGGCAAGTTGAAGTTCGAGATTGATGATGTCGATATCATCCTTGGCTTGTGCTACGATGTCTTCTTCGATTTTATTATCGGCACGCACAATGTCATTATTCACAAACGCGCGCACCACATGACAAATCGCCTGGCACTCGCGAATGTGCGCGAGGAACTTGTTGCCAAGACCTTCGCCTTTGCTTGCGCCGGCAACGAGGCCCGCAATATCAACAAACTCAACTGTGGCCGGCACAACTTTGTCTGTCTCGTACATTTTAGCTAGCACGTCCAAGCGCTCGTCTGGCACCGGCACGATGCCAACGTTTGGCTCGATGGTAGCAAAAGGATAGTTGGCCGCAAGCGCGCCAGCATTCGTCAAGGCATTAAACAATGTGGACTTGCCAACATTCGGCAACCCAACAATTCCGATCTTTAAATTCATATCTGTTATTATACCATAAAATATGGATAACTATTTACCGAAGTGGTTTCGGTTCTTTCGCTATTTAGTCTCTCCATAAAAAGATTGTAACATGGTTTAGTGTATAATATTAGATATGGAGAGCAAAGACTATATTGGCAAAACAGTGAGCGTGGTAATTGACCGGCCATTCGGTGCAAAGCACCCAAAACATGGATTTATTTATCCCGTTAATTATGGGTATATCCCAAACACAGTTAGCGGTGATGGTGAGGAACTAGATTGTTATGTGCTTGGCGTTTTTGAACCGGTCGAAAAAATTGACGGAAAATGCATTGCTGTCATTCATAGAACGGATGATGATGACGATAAACTAATTATTACCCCGGACGGAAAACAATATAGTGATAATGCAATCGAAGCGTTAGTTGAGTTTCAGGAAAGATTTTTTAAACACATTATTATAAGATAATAAAATGGACATATAAACTATGGACGAGATTCAAAAATCAATCAACGAATTTTCTTCTAAATATAATCTTGGTGGATCTATAGAGACTAGATTTATAGATTTGTCATCCGAAGTCGGGGAATTAGGTAAAGAAATTTTGGAAGGCACCAACTACGGCGAGAAAAAGTTTGAGGGATCCGATAATATAGAATCAGAACTCGGCGACGTTTTGTTTTCGCTTGTCTCGGTCGCGAATTGCGCCAACGTCAATCTGGATCAAGCATTGAAGAATGTTTTGAAAAAATACGAAGATAGATTTAACGCCAAAGGGCATATTGGCTCCGGCGACTAAAATGCTATAATGACACTAAGATAAAAGAAAGGCCAATATGTCTTTATTTGATAGGATGATGGATCGCAACATGGAACGAGCTAAAAAGATGCAAAAGCGAGTGCTCGACATGCAAGAAGAAATGTACAACGAAAACGGCGAGCAGATTGAGCGCATTAATAAAAAATCCGCCGAGCTCGGCGCCGAGGGCACGAAGATTCATTACAAAGCTGCTGCAGCTGGCGTTAAAGAAGGTTTAGCTGCCGAAAAGGTTTGCCCAAAGTGCGGGACCACAATTGGCACAGATTTTAAATATTGTAGCGAATGCGGTGCAAAACAAAAATGAAAATTTTTCTCGCCGCATCAAGTAGTTTCTGGGATAAGTTGCCAGCCGTAAAAGAAAAGCTGGAAGCGCTCGGCCACGAAGTAATGTTGCCATCTACTGTTGACGATCCAGATTTGGAAGAAAAAACTTGGCAGGAAAGTGATGAGGCACACGTTAAGCTAATTCGAAAATTATTCGAAGACAGCGAGGAAAGGGTTGGTAAGTGGTGCGACGCGTTTTATTTGCTAAACTACGACAAGCATGGCATCTCAGGATACGTTGGTGGCGCGGCATTGATTGAACTTTACATTGCGCACCGCAACTACAAAAAGATCTTCATCGAAAACGATGTCTTTCCTGGGCCAATGTATGACGAAATCATGGGCTTTGGCCCAACCTTCGTACACGGTGATTTAAATAAGATTAAATAAACTATTTATCAAACTCTTCTTTGACCAAATCGAATAGTTCTGGAAACTCTTCGAGCCCACTCTTTTTACCCATGTGGCCAATACCGCGGATCAATATTGGCTTGGCGCCGATTTGTTTTGGATATTCCTCCAGGACTTCAAACGGAACGATATGATCGTCATCACTGTAAATCGCATAACGTCTGCTCGTCGATTTTTTAAAAAGTTCAATTTGGTTGTCGTTCACTAAAAACTTTTCAACAGCTGTGTTCAGCACATCTTTGCCATCGTTGTAATATGTTTTCGCAAAACCTGCCAAGCCGATATATGTTTGAACATGAAAGTTTTTTTCGGAAAAATATCGAATCAAAAACTCATTGCCAATTGAATGGCAAACCACAATTGAGCCAGGCTGAATACTGTCGATGTATTGGTCGAAAATTTTTGCCCAGTCTTCATAGATTGTGCCTTCCTGCGGTGGAAAGCTCGGCATGATTACATCGATACCTTCGTTTTCTAACTGGTTCTTTAGCCACTCAAACATTTTCGGAATACCATTGATGCCGTGAATCAGAATTACGTTTTTTGCATAATGAATGCTCGTGATATTTCTATATATTGCGGAAACAATGTATAGAAGTACAGTGAGTGCAACCGAAATAGAACATAGTATTTCTTGTATCATGCCACGAGAATCAGGAAATAGATGCACGACTCTCATATAAGGGCCAACGTCGTATTTATCGGTGAACGTTAGCGCAGCGAACAAAAAGAAAAACGTTGTAAGGTAATACAGAACGTAATCGAAGGTGGTCTTTTTTGGCAGCCCAGCAAATTTAAATCCAGCTATTATATAGCAAAAGAAAAACGCTAAAACAAATGGAGCGCCGAATGCAGTAGCAATGCCAAAAGTCATAGACTTGAGGACGAAAAAAACTATCGCAAATACAATTGTTAATAGTATATATAAAGCTTTATTCTTCATACTTGTGCTTATTATACCATGGCCTTCAGAAGCCAAGGGTTTTGGTGGTATAATTAAGGCATGGAAAACAAGCTTGAAAATGAAATTGCTAAAATTAAAGCTCGCAACGCACGTGTTGAGTTGGACAAAAAATGGGAAACCTCATGGACTCGCCGGCTTTGCATTTGTGTTTTAACCTACATCGTGGTCGTCATTTATAGCTTTACGATTCAGCAAGTTTCAAACATCTTCTTGTCTTCACTCGTGCCAGTGATTGGCTTTACACTCTCCACGCTTTCGCTCAAATTTGTGCGCAAGATTTGGGAAAAGAGAATTAAGAAATGATTAAACGCACTTTGTTTAACGACAAAGTTGAAGTCGTGATTTCTGAACTCGAAGATGGCAACATGCGATTTTTTGGCAGCGAAAACGAAGAGGATATTATTAATAATCAATCAAAACTAGGCGGGGAAGTAGGTTTAACTGGTGGGCAAATCGCTCGCGTAAGAACCGTGTACGGTGACAGAAATGATTTTACTAACTACCAGGAAATCACGCACGATAATTTATCGAGTTACGTTATTCGCGTGTCCGAACAACAAATTTTAGTTTCGGATGGCCTAGCTACTAAATGCGCCGACGTAGGATTATTGTTGCCGCTCGCCGACTGTTTGGGCGCCGTCGTTTATGATGAAAAAATAGGCGTACTTGGGTTGCTACATTCTGGTCGCCAAAATTTGGAACAAAACGGAGCGCAAAAGTTTGTCGATTTTCTTGTTCGCAAATTTGGCAGCGACCCAAAAGATCTCAAAATCTATTTCTCGCCATACGCTCTAGACTATAAGATTTTTAAACTTGATAATAAAAGTTTGTCTGCTGCCGCAACAGAACAATTCTTGGCTGCCGGCGTTTTAGCAGAAAATATTATCGACCCGAAAATCGATACGGTAACAAGTGATAACTTGCCATCATACTCGCATGGCGATACAAATAAACGTTTTGCAATCTTAGCTAGAATCAAATAGCGTCGCGCGCCATCCTCATAATTTGTTTGCGTAGTAAGAATTTATCAAGCACCAACAAATCTTCTTGCATGGCTTCTATACCAAAGATTTTTTCCAGTCTTTGTTTTACGTCGCCACCGCCAAAGTAAATGTAGCTTTTGCCGTCTTCAAGCGAAATCACATTCATCATCCATTCTGGATACTCGGCAAAAACTTTTTTCATTTCATCAAGGTTAAAACTATTCAAATTTAGTACAATCATTTGGCCGATAACTTCTGGCAAATCGCCGGCCTTCTCGATTTTTAAATCGTCTTTAATTGCCCCAGTGAAATCCTTCATGATTTCAGCCTCGCAGGCCGAAAAATATTCTGCATAAAAATCGCTAGGCACGTTGCCGATTCTTAGAAGTTCATTATATGCAGCGCGGTCGCGTTCTGTAGTGATACTAGATTTAAGATTTAATGTATTATCCAAAATCCCAGCAATCAAAAGTTTACAAAGATCGGTGTCTAAAATTTCGGTATGATTTTCGCGAACGATTTTTTCGTAGATAATCGTACAAACCGAACCAATAAATTCGATTTCGGTTTTAATATTTGGAAAAGCCGTCCAATAATTTTCGAAGCCAGAATGGTGGTCGACGACTTCAATTACATTTTCAATTTTGATTCGCTCGTCAAAGAAATCTGGATTCGAAACATCAAGCAGAATAAATTTGCTATCATCGGCCGCAGCGGAATCGTCAAAACTATTTTTTAAACTCAGAATCAGCGGTGGCACACTTTGATTGAGCCTGGCCGTGGTAGAAGCCGTAACATTTGGATTGCCCTCGGCTTTAAGTAACTCGCGATATGCGATCATGCTGGCATAGGCATCAATATCTATATATTTACGCCCAGAAGTAATTACGATATTACTGTACATTAAGTGCGGTCTCCTTTTCCATAATTACATTTTAGCATCAAAAGAAAAACTAAAATTTAAAATCTAAATACAGGTAGCTATCCATGTCGTAGGCGAGGTTTTTATCAATCGCATTTTTCACGAGTTTGCATACTTTGGACATACGCTGGCCATTATATAATGGGTCGACGTAGCGAACTTTGTGTTTTTCGTGCACATAGTAAACACCTTTTGGTGCGGTTTTCGAAACATGAATATCATTGGCGTTTTGCAGGATTTCAAAAATATCTTTGTATTTCGATTTTTTAATCAGCCCAACAATTTCAATTTCTTTCATTTCGTAAAGTTGCTCAACCGTGATTAAGCCGTCGTCCTTCATGTGTTTCAAAATGTCAGCCAGGACTCGCATCGAAAAACGACGATGATCGTTTCGATACATCACGGACATTTTATTAGAAAGTATCGCAAATTTGCGTGCGATGGTTTTAGTTTTAAAACCAAGCTCATCCACACCAAATTCATTCTTTTGGATTTCAATGTCATTATAGAATTCTCTAATTTCATCAAATGTGGCCTGGTTAAAAATAAACAGTGGATTCGAAAGGGAGTATTCCAAACGATCCGCAGCAAGCTGCGGCGTATCGTTATCCGCAATTGGATATAAATGATAATTATCAACTTCCTCAAGTTTGATACCGTCGCGTTTTAGAAGAGCCATAATCTCGGCAGAATTTTTAATCATTTCTGTAGTGAGATTTTCGGTTGATTCTTGCTTCAATGCGTCGCCATTCATCACGTCTACGCAGTGTTTAAAAACTGGCGTTGCGATGTCATGAAAAAGTCCGGCGAGAGTTTGTTTTTTGTCATGTGTAAAATGCCAAATAATTAACGCCACACCAATCGAATGTTCCAAACTAGAATAAAAAACCTTGCTCACGAAAAGATCTGTGTATATCATGCCGGAAGACACGCTAATGTCGTCTTGCTTTTGCATCCTCGGCGTATTGATATATTCATCTAGCCACTCCGGATAATCCGGGCAAAGTAATTTGAAATATTTGTCAGTATTTACGCGTTGCATATTATAATTGTAGCATGATTATCTTTGCAGATTTTGACGGCACTCTCTTTACGCATGGCGACGATTTAACTGTGCGGAAAAATTTAATAGCACTTAGAAACTGGCGCGCGGCTGGCAACAAGTTTTGTATCACGACTGGGCGTAGCATTCGCTCGCTGATTCGACAATTGCCAGAAATTCAAGAGCTATGTGATTACTATATTGTTGATAGCGGTTCAATTATTCTAGACCATGATCAAAATCCGCTAAAAGTTTTTTGTTTTGATCCAGCCATCGTCACGACTATTATTGATTTCTCAAAATCTCTATCCGAAGTTCCGACGATGGTTTATTACACGCATGATTCCGAGGATGAAAATGTAAAAACCGAGGGAATCACCAAACTAAGATATTGGTTCCAAAATCCAGAGTTGCTAAATCCGGTGCGCGATGAACTTAGAAAGGATTTTCCAGTACTTGCCTTTTCACAAATTGCACTCGACGACTCTAAGGGGCGAGGTTTTGTAGAAATAATCCCGCGCGAACTTGGCAAAAGCAATGCCATAAAATATCTGCAGCAACTCGTAAGCATCTCGCCACAAGATATTATTACGGTTGGTGATGGCCTGAACGATTATGACATGGTGCAGGATTTTGCTGGCTATGCCATCAAAAATTCAGAATTAGCAAACTTCGCTCCGTCATTAAAAACAGCTGAATCCGTCGCAGAAATGATTAGCCAAATTCAATAAACCCAAGACCGATTATGCAAATAATAATTGCGATAATGCGCTTGATAAAATCACCGCGCGGTAATTTTTCCTTATGAGTTTTTGGAAATAGTTTAGCAATCAAAACACCAATTATCATCACGGCAAATTGTTGCACGCTTTGCGAAACGAACGACACGAGCGCAACCGACGCCATAGTGCCGGCAAGCGTAGATAAAATACCGCCCACCGAATTTAAAATTTCGTTTATAAAATTCATCCCCATCACTTTCGCGCCATTAGTTCGGATCATTTTATTGAATGACTTACGGTAAGTCGTTAAGAAAATCACAATAAACACACCCACGATAAACATCGTGATATTAGACCACATGATTGTTTGGTTAAAATCATGGGTTTCGTTTACGTAGCGTTCGATAATATACCAAACAGCATAAACCAGCGACACAAAAGTCATCATCGCAAGCGTCACTAAACGCTTTTTGCTAAAACGCCTTTTGCTTGGCTCGTAAGTAATAAAGAGTGCCGCAAGCGTCACGAGAAAACCGCCAAAGAGTTGCCAAGGCGTAATAGTTTGGTTTTCCAAAAATAGCGGCGAAAGGAACAACATGAAAACCGGGATCAACTGGAACATTACAACGATAATTGTTGGGTCATCACGGCTGAGGCCCTTGAAGTAAAAAATCAGTGATATTACGTATAGCGCGGAGTTAAGTAGAAGCAGGGCGATGGCTGGTAGGTCAAACGTGAACTGGAAATTGCAAATAAACATGTAAACGATAGACATGATGGCGCCAGCAATCACAGTAGAAATCACGATTAGTGCGCGATAATCAGCGTTTTTTACGGCGCGCGAAATCAAATATTTATCGATGTGGTTAGTAATCGCAAAAGACAGGGCCGCGGCACAAGAAATTAAAATCGGAATTAGCATATGATTATTATAATCGAATTTTTAGTATAATAACAGCATGGAAGATTATTTGAATTTGCCACAAGAAAGATGCTGTGGCTGCATCATTATAAAGGATGGCAAGGTGCTTTTGATTGGCGCCATTGACCAAATCGATGGCGAACTGTTTTGGGCATTTCCAAAAGGGCATCAAGATGCCGGAGAAACCGATATTGAAACTGCTCTTCGCGAAACCAAGGAAGAGGTCGGACTAGACGTTAAAATTATCGACAACGATCCAATCGTCACTGGTCACTTAGTTAAAAGTTGTTCCACCTATAAAACTATATTATTGTATCTCGCCGAACCAATCGGCGGCGACGTCACTCCGCAAGTGGGCGAGGTCGAAAAGGCCGAATGGGTGCCAATTTCAAAGGCTGCAAAGTATCTCGAAGAATATTATTCGGAAGTATGGCAAAAAGTTTTGGCTCGTCTTGCCTCTGTTACTGATTGACAAAACCGCAATTCTGTGCTATAATTACAAGATAGGGGCTATTTTTAGTCCTAGCCCTTTTTATCGCTGGAAAAATTATAAACAAGGAGGGTTGTTTATGCTCATAAGGAATAATGCAGTCCAGATCCCTTAGGACATTAATTGACTGCTGCGAAGGCAAAATTCAGTTTATATTACAGGAGGTAGAAGCATGATTGTTGCCAGAAAGAATGAAGAAGGAAAAGAGTATGTGCTTTTGCAAAACCGTACAGTCCAGTTCATCACAAGAAGAGCCATACCGGTAGAGTGCTTGGTTCGATTAGAGAAGAACTCTACGGATCCCGTAACGGATACAATAAGCGATTCTGTTGAATATTGGAGCATTAAGCCGGAGGAGTGTCCCGCATCGTTGTTCAAGGAGCTTGCTTCCTTCGACAATGGTAAGCTAATAAAAGAGCTTAAGGAACATGAAGACAAACTTGAAGGGGATAAACCGTGTATTAGCGAGGAGTTAAATCGCTTTTATCCGGTTGCTATTAAAGAGCCCGAGAATGTCGAATGGATAAAGAAACAGAGTTACTTTGCCGACTACGACAAGGTTTGGTTCTTGCCTCCTCTGGAGCTTCTAATGATGTCCTTTACTACTCTCGTGCGTGCGGATAGGCGTGCCGAAGAGTCAAAAGAAAAGGAGGCGGAAGAACTGGCTAACTTAACGCTGGAGCTCTCAGTTTTAGCTGTTGTCAAAAAAGATAACATAATATTCGAATTCCCTCCGGACGTAAAATAGACCCAGCGAAAAAACACCGCTTAGCGGTGTTTTTTCATCCTAAATAAATCTGTCTGGCACTTGGTAAATTCAAGAAATAAGAAGCCAAAATATTATAAAATTCGTCTACCATCACTAGTGCAAATAGGGAAACGGCGAGCGTTAGAAATGCGCGGCGCGACATGTTGCGCGCCATCCATTCGAAGAATGGCAGCACCACATACATTAAAAGTAGCGACGATACACCAAAACACAATATGCTACGCAGACAGATAAAACCGCCGATGTTACCAAAGTTCAAAATCTCTACATTATAATCCCAAAACCGCGTGCCATTGCCGATCGTGTAAACCAGCCAGCCACCAACCAGTTCTGTTAGCCCAGTTACTAGCGTGCCAACTAAAAATACCAGCCACGGGCGACTGCGCAATTTGTAGGTGGTAGCAATAATGAGGAGCGCACCGATGGCGTAAATATTAATCCACGGCAAAAAGTTGCCACCCTGCCAGGACCACTTAAAGCCGTCGTTAAAGAAGTAGAAAATCGTTTCGTAAATCCAACCAATAACACCAGCCGCAACGGTAACTAGGCAGAAGATGCCAACTTTTTGATAAGATAATAATTTAGAATCGTTTTTAGGCTTAACCATTAACCTAATTATACATTATGGGCCAAAATTTGGTCCTGCATTTTGGCGGCACGCACGAGGTCATCTACGCAGGAATTCACTGAGTGCTTAACGCGGGCTTTTTCCTCGGCCTTTTTGGCGTCGTTCCAGCGATCCAGAGTACCAACTAGGTAGCCAGTAATACGGCGAAGGCGCTCAAAATTGCTGCCAAAATAGTGAGAATATTCATCGTAATACTTCCTAGCATCCTCGTCTTTGCCGAATTTCTCAATTAAACCTACGCCGGTTTCTACCAAGCGGCTCACATGCAAGTTTTCATATTGCGCGAGTGGCTTCAATGCCTCTTCGATGGCTTCCTTTGGTACTTTTGCGTAGCGGGCGAGCGATTTTGAAAAGCGCTCGAGATCGAATTTAGTGGCGTCATCAGGGCTAAAATAAATGATATTTTTCATGTTTTCCTTTTGTTAATGATTATGCTTATGATTATAAACGCTATATATAGTGTTTGTCAATACTAAAAATACACTAAATGTGGATTTTTCCACAAAATCCCGATTTTCGTCGGTCGCGGCGGTATAATATATATATGGACATAAATTCTGCTATCAAAGGTCGCAAAGACGCGTTCTTTGCCGCCTACGACATCACCGATCAAAATGTAATTAAAGAAATCGATGAATTATTTTCGCGCATCGAGGAATTTGGCAAAACCTGCAGCGATTATACCGATTTTGAAACCAAATTTGCCACCTCGCCCCTAAATCAAGAATATATTAATATGTTTACGAAGGTCGCCACGAGCTCTACTTCAAAGATGCAGCCAATTGTAGACGAACCAAAAGACGAGATTTCCGAAGAGGAACGCTTGAAAAAAGAAGCTGCCGATGACGCTCGTTTCGCCGTCAAAGAAGCCATGTCGCCACTCCGCCACCAGGCCTACGAGGCTCGCACCCAGGCTCTGCGCAGCACCAAGGTCGGCAACGCCCTCTTTAATCTTAAAAACAATTTCGAAAACGCAAATCATTTGCGCAAAGTAATAACCAAAAAAGACGATGAAGAAACCAAGTAAAAAAATCGAAAAATACGCCAGTGACATTTTGCAGTCCAAGAATTTCCAAAAGCAAAAGAAATTCATGCAGCACGGCAATTACACCACTTACGATCATATTGTTTCGGTGGCCGAAAGAAGTCTTTATTTTGCCGACAAATTTCATTTTAAGGTAGACGAAAAATCCATGGTGCGCGCCGCACTTTTGCACGATTATTATTTATATGATTGGCACGATTGTGGCGGTCCACTCGGGTGCTATTGGCACTGTTTGCGCCACCCGCATCGAGCAGCCAAAAACGCCAAAGAAGAGTTTAATCTCACTAAGCGCGAACTTCGCATGATCAAAAAACACATGTTCCCGTGCACACCTTGCCCACCTTCATCAAGAGAAGGTTTGCTCATTAGCCTTGCCGATAAATCTTGCGCCATGCGTGAAATGCGCGAACGCCGCCAACTCAAAAAAGCCGCCAAAAAGGCTGCCAAAAAAGCGTAGCCTGGTTGAGTTATTTTTTCTCCATACTATAATCAAGATATGAATTTTCGACTTCGGCGTATCACCTTGTCGTGCCTTGCCTTAGTGGGAACACTGGTTTGGCTTTTTGTGAACCCAGCCAGTTACGAAGAAGTTGAAACCACTATAGATGAAGAAGTGGCCGTGCCGGCCGTGGCCGAAGTAACGGATGAAACTACCGAAGCTGGCCCAAAAGCCGTCGATATTTTAGAAGAACTTGCCGTTAAGGGGCGCGCTCCGAAAACCGGCTACAGCCGCGAGGAGTTTTATAATGGTTGGCCAACCGTAGACGGATGCAACCTCCGGCAGAGAATCATTAAGCGTGACTTTGGTGACACCGCTGTGCTCGATGGTTGCACCGTAATTTCGGGTGAATACATAGAACCCTACACTGGCCAGAAGGTGGTTTTCACCGAAAAATCTGAAATATCAAGCAAAGTTCAGATTGATCACGTGGTTGCTCTCTCTGATGCCTGGCAAAAAGGTGCTCAGTATATGGATAAAGACACTCGCTACCAGATAGCCACTGATCCACTTAACCTCCTTGCGGTAGATTCTAGCGCCAATCAACAAAAATCCGACGGCGACGCCGCCACTTGGCTACCAAAGAATAAAAGATTCCGCTGCGAATATGTTGCTCGCCAGGTTTCGGTGAAATATAAGTATGGTTTATGGGTGACTAAAGCCGAAAAAGAGGCCATCGCCGGCATCCTGGAAAAATGCCCGAACGAACCGGCGGTTGGTATATAATATATATAAGTAAGGAGTTAATACTATGAAAAAATACTTTGGCGGCATTATCAGTGCTGCAGTTGTGCTGATTATTGCGGCATTTTTGCTTGGTCGTTTTGCTTTTCCTAATACTGGCCTAAAAGGTTTGCCAAAACCAGAGGTATCTGAAGGCGAGCGCGGCATGCTCGGCATCGATAAAAACATCAATGAGGCCAACATCGATGATTATCTTGGCCGCAGCGACGCAGTTTATCGCGATATGCGCCTCTTAAAGGACCCAGGCAACTACGAAGCCATCGGTGGCGACTCCTATCTTTCTGGCTTTGTGGCTGGCTTCGAAGTTGTGCCTTTGCCATATCTTATGAATGTTACTGGTCTCCCAGAGGCCGTAGGAAACACTTATCAGGGTAAAACCCTCTTTACCGCCCACGAAGACGGCACTTACACCGCAAATTACGAAGAATCTGCCTTTATTCTTGAAAATCTCTTTCCAAAAGACAAAATCATCTTCTTAATGTGCGGTGGTGGTGGTTATGGTGGCATGACCAAAAACTTACTCGTAGCTAACGGCTGGGATGCCGACAAAATCTACGATGTCGGTGGCTACTGGTTCTATGAAGGCAAAAACAACGTAGAAGTTAAGCGCACCAAGGCCGACGGCACGGTAGTTTACGACTTTTATAAAGTCCCATATCACGATATTAACTTCGACAACCTAACTGCAAAATAAGATGAAAAAAACTCCTCAAAAGACGCCAAAGACCAAACTTGTGCTCTTAGCGCTCGCCGCTGTGGCGGTTTTTGGCGGCAGTATTCTCTTTGTGGGCGCTGCTAGCGGCTGGTTCTCGGGCCAAGAAACCCCTGTTAAAGTTGTGCTAGATCCAGAATATCTCGGCCAATATGAGACAAAATCTCTCGACAAAACCACCTACGAATCACTAGTAGAGGCCAAAAAATCCTTTATTATCATCAGTTATCTCCCTGGCTGCACCGCTAAAATCCTCAGTTTCACCTCTAAATTTGCCTCGGAAAACAACATTACTATATATTATATGGATTTTGGTACCCTTAAAACTACCCCCTTGCACGACCAAGTTAAGTATTCGCCATCTGTAATTATCATCTCAAAGGGCAAAATTGCCGACTTTTTGCGCTCCGACAAAGACGAAGACATCCCAAAATACAATTATTACGACGATTTTTCGGCCTGGTTACAGGGAAAAATCGACTTTTCAGCCCAAAAATAACGATTTTTGCAAAAATCCCCAAAAATCTCCAAAAAAACCCTTGCATTATTTTTCGATGTGCGCTATAATAGTCAACAGTTAATCAAGTCGCCTCTTTGCGACCTCTGTAAAAGATAAAGAAAAGCGAGGAAATCTTTTGAGGTCGCTTTTAAACACCTCAAGAGTGGTTTCTTAAGACTCTTTCTAAATTAACAATTTGATATTAACGATGAAAAGATTTTAATTGACGGCAAGCAAATCGAACTTCGATTGCTAGTTATGTCAATGCATAAAAAGGTAATTAAGGGCACTGATAGTGGATGCCTTGACAATCAATACCGATGAAGGCCGTAGGACTCTGCGATAAGCCTCGGGGATCTGAGAACGAGAATTGATCCGGGGATTGCCGAATGGGGAAACCTAATATGGGTCATGCCATATTGTTGCTACCTGAACACATAGGGTAGAAAACGGGAACGGACCGAACTGAATCATCTTAGTAGGCCCAGGAAAAGAGAATAACTAATGATTCCGAAAGTAGTGGCGAGCGAAATTGGAACAGTCTAAACCTAAAGATAACCTTACGGGTTAACGCCCAGAGTTATTATAGGGGTTGCGAAATTAGATAATTTTTATGCTGAATTGTTGAGTGATCGACGATTCGGCATAAAAACTGACAGCGTTAACTGAGCAGATAATGAGAAAATCCTTTTGATCCTAGCAGAAGTGGTTGGAATGCCACGCCAAAGGAGGTGAAAGTCCTGTACGCGAAAGGGTCATAGGCATTATATATCTATTTTCAAGTAGGACGGGGCACGAGAAACCCTGTTTGAATCCGGCAGGACCACCTGCCAAGACTAAATATATTGATTGATCGATAGCGAACTAGTACAGTGATGGAAAGGTGAAAAGAACCCCGGGAGGGGAGTGAAATAGATCCTGAAACTCAGTGCCTACAAGGTGTCGGAGCAGCTTCGGCTGTGACGGCGTGCTTTTTG
>JAEEGL012929563.1_pt1 | contig 33089 bp, 23 predicted proteins | sample 9134231 | NCBI WGS metagenome assembly JAEEGL01 (sample SAMN16246548, study PRJNA631951) | gut metagenome | biome: gut microbiome; feature: rumen; material: fiber-attached | host: Bos | place: Iran: Karaj | collected 2018-10 | reverse complement strand
GTGAGTAGTGGGGAGTGGATAGTGAGTAGTGGGGAGTGGATAGTGGGGAGGGGATAGTGAGTGGTGGGGAGGGGATAGTGAGTAGTGGGGAGTGGATAGTGGGTAGTGGATAGTGGGGAGTGAGTAGTGGGGAGTGGAAAGCGAATAGGTTGGAAATCAGTTTATTATATAGACATAGTACACTTTAAGGGGCTATGGTTCAGGATATTACGCTGTTTTCTGGCTGATACCTTGCTGGATGCTAGCTGAAAACCCCCATTTTTCAGCTAGCATCCAGCAAGGCATCAGCGAGTATATAGGGAGTATATAGGGAGAAGACCCCAACACAAGGCTGATTGTCAATGTATTATATTTCGTTTGTCGGCGATGCAATATTTTCGAACGCGGTCCGTTATTGGAAATAAACCGATTACGAACAAACGACTAAAAAGCAACTGATATGAGCCTTATCAAATCCATTTCCGGCATCCGCGGCACCATCGGCGGACCGGCAGGCGAGGGTCTGACCCCTCTGGACGTGGTGAAATTCACCTCGGCATTTGCCACTTTTTTGAAGACGTCGAGACTTCAAGACAACAAGACTTCGAGACAAGAGGGTGGGTCGAAGAGGCTGCGGCTGGCTGTGGGGCGCGATGCACGCCTCTCGGGCGCCATGGTCGACCGTCTGGTAGTGGGCACCCTGCAGGGCATGGGCATCGATGTGCTGGAGACAGGTCTGAGCACCACCCCGACCACCGAGATGACAGTCATCGACGGCCGTTGCGACGGCGGCATCATCATCACCGCCAGCCACAACCCCAAGCACTGGAACGCCCTCAAGTTGCTGAACGCCAAGGGCGAATTCATCAGCGACGCCGAAGGGAAGGAGGTATTGCGACTGGCCGAGACGATGGAGATCAACTATGCCGAGGTCGACGACCTGGGGCAGGTGACCGTCGAGGAAGACTGGATCGACCGTCATATCGAGCGAGTGCTAGGTCTGGAACTTGTTGATGTCGAGGCCATCAAGAAGGCCGGCTTCAAGGTGGCCGTGGACGCCGTCAACTCGACCGGCGGCCTGGCCATTCCGCGTCTGCTGCGCCGCCTGGGCGTCAAAGAGGTGGTGGAGCTCAACTGTGACCCCACGGGTCACTTTGCCCACAATCCCGAGCCTATACCGCAGAACCTGACGCAGATAAGCGACTGTGTGCGCGAGAACCGGTGCGACCTGGGCATCGTGGTCGACCCGGATGTGGACCGTCTGGCCCTGGTGTGCGAGACGGGCGAGATGTTTGGCGAGGAGTATACGCTGGTTTCGGTGGCCGACTATGTGCTGCAGCACACGCCCGGCAACACGGTGAGCAACCTCTCGTCGTCGAGGGCGCTGCGCGATGTCACGCGCCGCTATGCCGGCTGTGAGTACAATGCCGCGGCGGTGGGCGAGGTGAATGTGACCACACTGATGCGGCAGACCGGCGCCGTTATCGGCGGCGAGGGCAACGGAGGTGTCATCTACCCTGCCCTGCACTACGGTCGCGACGCCCTGGTGGGCGTGGCCCTCTTCCTCACCCTGCTGGCCAAGAAGGGCATGAAGGTGAGCGAACTGCGCCGCACCTACCCCGAATACATCATCTCGAAGAACCGCAAAGACCTGACACCCGACATGGATGTGGACGCCCTGCTGGCGAAAGTCGCCAAGCTGTACAACGGCATGGCCGGCGTGGAGAAGGTGACCACCATCGACGGTGTGAAGATAGACTTTGCCGACGGCTGGGTGCACCTGCGCAAGAGCAACACCGAGCCCATCATCCGCATCTACAGCGAGGCCGCCAACGAGGCGCGAGCCAACGAGTTGGCGCGTCAGGTGATGGAGCAGATATAAAAGCTTACAGGTTAAGATATAAATGAAGAGCCCCGCCGATCGGCGGGGCTCTCTGTTAGTGATTTACTTGTTTTCGATCCGATTGTCCTCGGGAGCGGCAATCCAGATGATGAGATAGGCCCAGAAACCCAGGCTGCCACAGATGAGGGCAATGAGGAAAACGATGCGGATGACTGTGGGGTCAACATTGAGGTACTTGGCCAAACCACCACATACACCGGCGATACGGCGGTCGGTGGTGCTGCGCATGAGGCGGCGATAGTTGCTGTTGTCTTCCATAATATTGTTTTTTTAAAGCATTCCTTTACGTTTGAGGAGGGCCTTGGGCGAAGGATCCTTGCCACGGAAGGCGCGGTAGAGGTCCATAGGCTCGACGGTGTTGCCGCTCTCGAGCAGGTGACGGAACTTGGCAGCCAGCTCGGGGTTGAAGAGGTCGCCGCTCTCGGCGAAGGCTTCAAAGGCGTCGGCGTCGAGGATGGCCGTCCAGGTGTAGCTGTAGTAACCGGCATCATAGCCCGTGGTGAAGATGTGTTGGAAGTAGGGCGAACGGTAGCGACTGATAATCTCGGGGATGAGACCTATCTTCTGCATGGCCTTTTCCTCGAAGGCAATCGGGTCGACAGACTGCTGGTCGGTGAGGGTGTAGTAGTCCATATCGAGCAGCGAGGCGGCGAGCAACTCGGTGGTCATGAAGCCCTGGCCGTAGGTAGCGGCGGCCTCAATCTTCTTGATGAGTTCGTCGGGGATGGGGGCACCGGTCTGATAGTGGTGGGCATACATTTTCATCACCTGCGGATGACGGCACCAGTTTTCCATCACCTGGGAAGGCAGTTCGACAAAGTCGCGCGGCACATTGGTGCCAGCCAACGAAGGATAGGTACACTTGCTGAGAAGACCGTGGAGGGCATGGCCGAACTCATGGAAGAGGGTCTCGCTCTCATCGAAATTGAGCAGCGACGGACGGTCGGCGGTAGGTTTGGTGAAATTGCAGACCACCTGGATGATGGGGATGATGTTATTACCGTCAAGGTCACGCTTTTGGCCGCGGAACTCGGTCATCCAGGCACCACTACGCTTGGAGGCACGGGGGTAGAAGTCCATATAGAGAATACCTATCACCTGGTCTCCATCCTTCACCTCGAAGGCACGAGCCTCGGGGTTGTAGGTGGGCAGGTCGGTGCGCTCGCTGAATGTGAGGCCATAGAGGCGGTTGGCTACCATGAATGCGCCTTCGCGTACGCTGTCGAGAGCGAAATAGGGGCGCACCTCGGCATCGTCGATGGCATATTTCTCTACACGGTATTTCTCGGCATAATAGCGCCAATCCCAGGGCTGAAGTTTGGCACCCGGCTCGTCTTTTTCGAGCATTTTCTGATAGATGTCACGCTCCTGTTTGGCCACTTTGAGGGCAGGTGCCCAGATGTCCATCAGGCATTTGTAGACATTGGCCGGCGTCTTGGCCAGGCAATCCTCGAGCACCCAGTCGGCATGAGTGGGGAAACCGAGGATGTTGGCGCGTTCAAGGCGCTTGTTGACCAGCTCGTTGATGATGCCGGTATTGTCGTACTCGCCCTCTTTGCAGCGGTCGGTATAGGCGTGCCATACCTCCTCGCGAAGCTTACGGTCGGGGCAGGTTTGCATGAAAGGTTCCCAAGTGGGGATGTCGAGGGTCACCTTGGTACCGTCGGGCAACTCCTTGGAGTAGGCGTTGGTGGCCTTTAGGACGTTCTGCGCAAAGCGCATAGTGAGCGATGCGATCTCCTCGTTGAGATTGCGGAAGCGCTCTTGATCAGCCTCGGGCACGTTGGCACCGCCACGCACGAAGCCCTTATAGGTCTCTTCCAGCAGACGCATCTGCTCAGGGTTCAAGCCCAGGCCTTCACGCTGGTCATAGACGGTTTTGATACGCTCAAAGAGCTTGGCGTTGAGGGCGATGTCGTCACCATGGGCGGAGAGCAACGGAGTCACTTTTTCCTCGATGGCTTCCATCTCGTCGCTGTTGTCGCACGAGGTGAGATTGAAGAAGACACTGCTCACCTCGTTGAGGAGTTGGCCGCTGTATTCGAGGGCCAAAACGGTATTTTCGAAGGTGGGAGCCTCGGAGTTGTTGACGATGGCATCGATCTCGGCCTTCTGGCGACGCATTCCTTCCTCGAAGGCTGGCATGTAGTGTTCGGTCTTGATGCGGCCGAAATCGGGGATTTCATACGGGGTATTCCACTCCGCAAAGAAGGGGTTTTCCATTGCTTTCTTGTCTTTACAGCCGACCGTCAGCATCAATGCCGCGGTGGCAATCAGTAATGTACGTTTCATTATTTATAATTGTTTACAGATTGTTTCCAACAGTTCGGCATTAAGTTTTTTGGCCAAAAACCTGTGCTCCTTGTTGTCGATGAGATATATCTGCGGAGTGGTCTCCACATCATAGACCTCACGCCAGTCGACATTGGCCTCGCCTCCGTTAAGATTAATCCAGCGAGGATTGGTCATATTGTGGTCGGCAAGGAACTTCTTCCACTTCTCGATGGTGGTTTCCTCGGGTTCGCTGAGGATGGCAAAGGCGGTTATATTGAGCGAATCGGCCACCCGGTCGAAGACATCGTAGATGGCTGGGATGATGGTACGGCAATGGCCACAGGTGGGGCTCCAAAAGAGGAGCAGCGTGTAACGCCCGGGCATGTGGTGCAACGACCATACACGTCGTGTGGTGTCAAAGAGGATGAGCTCGGGAGCTTCGCGGCCCACCAACAGGCGATCCCACTTTGTGGCACGGGTCACCTGCTCATCGATCACTGACGGCGAGAGCCATGTCACCTTGCCAGTGGCAAAGTAACGCTGCACCAGATGGACATAAATCTCGTCATAGACCATGATGTTGCTCTGGAGGTACTTCTCGGTGAGTCTGAGAACGAGCCACTTGAACACCTCGGGTGCAGGCTCGGAACGGTCGATAAGTGAATCAAGCAACGGGATAGCCTGTTGGGGAGCAAGACCCTGCATGTGCTTTTCCACGTAGTCGTTCACCCGGTTGTAGAACACCGAACGCGGTGTGCGGATGATAAAATCGTCGTCGAGAGGCACATTGTCAAAGTAGTGGTGCATAAAGTGGAAGTAGCGGTCGTTGCCCTTCAAGCTGTCAGGCGGTGCAACAGGATCCTTGGTGGCCATCATCATGCGGGCCAGCATGGACTCAGGATGGTTTGCAATGAAATCGAGCCGTACGGTGTCGATGCGTCGCAACGTGCGGTTGCGGAAAGCAATGAAGTCGGCTGAATCCATCTCACGATGGGCGGCATCAATGGTAGAATAGATGTCTTCGGTCGAACGATTGAAGTTGAAGAAGAGGGTATTTTGCTTCGATCCGGTAACTTCCATGTTGCGTTTCCAGTCACGATCGTCTGTATGGAACTTAAAGACAGGCTTCTCGTGGTAGACAACGAAATCGACAAAACGGCCATGGCCGTCGCTGAAGTAATATAGTCCCGGCTTCAAGTCGCGATCTCCCTCGAAGACATAGCGTCCGTGGCCATTGTTGACAGCCGAGTCGAGGATGAAGAGGTTCTGGGCATGGTAGTAGCCCACTAAGAGCATGCTGTCCTTACTGCCGTCGACCTGCAGGGTGAACTTGTAGCCTCCTTTGGCGACAGCCGCTAACGGCAGCATACCAAGCAGTATAATCAGAGTCAGTCGTTTCATTGCCATCATATCAATTTTATTAACGTTGTTTCAGTTTTTTTATTGTTCGCGTATGCAACTAATTGACGATTCTGAAATTCCAAATGGGTCAAACTTTAACATTATTTATGAAAAAGGACAACACACACAGCGTGGTGATTCGTGGTGGAAAAATCATAAAACATTGATTCCATGCACTATCCTTATCAAAAAGCCAAGAGGGTGTAAGGAGGGTGTAAGGAGGGTGTAAGGAAGGTGTAAGGAGGGTATATGTAAGGTTACTGATAATCAGCATTATTTGCCGATGCAAAATCGGGAGAAGATGTTGCCAAGCACCTCGTTGGAGGAAACCTCACCGGTGATGGTGCCGAGGTGATAGAGTGCATCACGCAGATCGACCACCACCAGGTCGGCCGGAAGTCCGCCTCGCAGTGCCTCGTCGGCATGGGTCACTGCCTCGCCTACACGGACCAAGGCGTCGCGATGACGCACATTGCTCAGCATCACCTCTTGGCGACAGCGCACATCGGCAGCAGCCACGAGGGATGCTTTCAACCGGTCGATGCCCCTGCCACTCTTGGCGGCGGTGCAGACGATGAGGGTGTCGCCCAGGAGCTTTCCGTCGGCAGTCATCGCCTCGGGAATCAGGTCGCACTTGTTGAGCACCCTGATGTGCTTCTTTCCATCGTCGTGTGAGGTATCCGACATGACATCCAAACCCATCGAAGCGTCCAAGACTTCCACAATGATGTCGGCCTCCTCGCGGGCTTTTCGACTACGCGCAATGCCGAGTCGCTCCACCTCATCGACTGCCTGTCGCAGGCCTGCAGTATCAATCAGGCGAAATGTAATGCCGTCGACAGTGAGCAACCCGTCAACGGTGTCGCGAGTGGTGCCCGGAATGTCGCTCACGATGGCACGGTCATCGTCAAGCAAGGCGTTGAGCAACGTGCTCTTGCCCACATTGGGAGCGCCGACGATTGCCACCGGAATACCTTGCTTGAGGGCATTACCCGTCGCAAAAGAGTCAACAAGCCGTGTGACTTGTGAAGAAAGACTTGATAGGTTTTGATGCAGTTGTCCACGATCGGCGAACTCGACATCCTCCTGTGAAAAGTCGAGTTCCAGCTCGAGGAGGGAAGTGAGGTCGAGCAACTGCTGGCGCAGTTCCTTCAGTCTCTGGGCATAACCACCACGCAACTGACTGACGGCCAGATGGTGTTGGGCCGGGGTGACGGCATCGATGAGGTCGACCACAGCCTCGGCCTGAGAGAGATTGAGCCGGCCGTTGAGGAAGGCGCGCAAGGTATATTCACCTGCGGTGGCCAGCCGTGCCCCGCTGTCGACGAGAGCTTGCACAAGGGCCTGCTGCACATAGAGCGATCCGTGGCAGCAGAACTCCACGGTCGGTTCGCCAGTATAGCCTGTCGGGAAGTAGGTAGCCACACCGTCGTCGAGGTCGTCGAAGCGGCAGTAGGTGGCATTGCGCGGCTGCAATGTCTCCACAGAAAGGTGTTTCAAAGCCAGCGCCAAGGCATCCGCCCCGCTGAGACGTATCACGGCCAGGCCTCCTACGCCGGCCGGTGTGGCAACGGCCACAATGGTATCATTCCGACGCATGGTTGTCGGCAATGTATCGGTCACCAAAGAGTTGACACATTTCATCGTCGTCAAGCCCCAAGTCGACCTTGATTTTGTACATGTTGGGATAATTGAGGAAGAGCACCAGCACTGTCACCAGGGTGAGCATCAACAGCACATTGCGACCACTGAGGATCGTAAAAGCACAAAGCAGCACCACAACACCGAGCATGGAAAGATAGAGTGAACGCACGTGAGCGGCATAGCCTTGCAACTTAGCCTCCATACCTTCAGTCTGTCGCAGCACGGGGATTTGGCGACGCACTGTGAGCAAAGTCATACTGACTGCAAGCACAGCCAACACCGTTCCGGCAATGAGCATCCAACGTGCCGTATAGTCACTCTGGTAGAAACGATAACGACTGGCGTAGATGAAAACAACCGTCAGCAGCACCACTACCACCGATCCCCAGAGGCCTGTGCGCGACGAGCGATGTATCTTCTTGATATATTCGTTCATAATTTGAGATATTTTGCGGTATATGATTCCTTACACTTCAAGAGATCCTCCGGTGTGCCGGCAAAGACCACCTGTCCCCCACCCTCGCCGCCTTCGGGGCCGAGGTCGATAATCCAGTCGGCAGTCTTGATAATATCGTGGTGATGTTCGATGACAACTACCGAATGGCCTCGTTCAATCAGCCGGTTGAAAGCAGTCAACAGCTTCTGTACATCGTGGAAATGGAGACCAGTGGAGGGTTCGTCGAAGATGAAAAGGATGGGCTTGTCGTCGGCATCGCCGTGCACAAGGTAGGAAGCCAACTTGATGCGCTGGGCCTCACCACCACTAAGCGACGAACTGGACTGACCGAGCTTAAGGTATCCCAAGCCTACATCCTGCAGAGGTTTCAGACGAGTATAGACGGAACGCGTCTCATCGGCATCAAAAAACTCACATGCCTGGTCGACTGTCATATCAAGCACATCACTGATATTCTTGCCTTTGTATAGAACCTCGAGGGCCTCATCTTTATAGCGTGAACCATGACATTCGTCACATACGAGGTGCACATCGCTCATAAACTGCATCCCAACCGTGACGTATCCCTCGCCTTCACAGGCATCACAACGGCCTCCTTCGACGTTGAACGAGAAGAATCCACTCTTGTACCCCCGAGCCTTGGACAGCGGCTGCTGGGCATAGAGTTGGCGTACCTCGTCAAAAACCTTCATATAAGTGGCTGGATTGGAGCGAGAAGAACGTCCAATAGGGTTCTGGTCGACCAGTTCGACGGCCGTGATGCGACGCACATCGCCATCCATTGCCACACACGACCCTACATAGTCACTGTTGCCATCCATCCGGTGTTGCAATACATCGTAGAGTACCCGGCGGATGAGGGTGCTCTTGCCCGAGCCGCTCACACCGCTTACTACCGTCAACACGCCGAGCGGAATGTCGACATCAATATGCTTCAGATTGTTGGCATAGGCTCCATGGATACTGATGCGGTCGCGCCAATGACGACGTTGTTGGGGCACTTCGATGGTACGTCGGCCCAGCAAATAGTCGGCTGTCAGCGACTGACGGGCTTTTTTCAGGTCGGAAGGCTTGCCGCTGAAAACCACTTCACCACCCAGACGGCCGGCGCCAGGTCCAATATCAACCAGAAAATCGGCCGACCTGATGATGTCTTCATCATGTTCTACGACGATGACCGTGTTGCCTAAATCGCGTAACTTCTTGAGGACACCGATGAGTTGGGCGGTATCACGACTGTGCAGTCCGATGGAAGGTTCGTCGAGGATATACATCGAACCCACCAGCGAACTACCAAGTGATGTGGCCAAGTTGATGCGCTGTGTCTCGCCTCCGCTGAGGGTGTTGCTCATACGGCTGAGGGTCAAGTATCCCAAACCCACATCTATCAGGTAGCCCAGACGGTGCTTAAGCTCGGTACGGATGCGGTCACTTGTCTTCAACTCGGTGGGGGTCAGCTGGCTATCGAGGTCGAGAAACCAACGCGCCAGTGCTTCAACAGGCATATCAACCAGCTCACTGATCGACCGGCCACCCACCTTGACATAGTCGGCATCCTTGCGGAGACGGTGACCATGACAGTCGGGGCAGACCGTACGGCCACGGTAACGCGAGAGCATCACACGGTATTGTATTTTGTACGCCTGTGACTCAACCCACCGGAAGAAACCGTCGATGCCGTCCCATGTGCCGTCACCGTGCCAGAGAATGTCCTTTTCTTTTTGTGTCAGCTCGTAGTAAGGCTTATGAATGGGGAAGTCGATGACGGCGGCATGGCGGATAAACTCACGCTTTACATCCTGCATTTTGTCGCTGTTCCAGCAGACTATAGCATTGTCATAGACACTTCTTGACTTGTTTGGCACCACCAAGTTCTCGTCGATGCCGATAATATTGCCATAGCCTTGACATGTCGGGCAGGCACCATAGGGATTGTTGAACGAGAAGAAATTGGGGTTAGGCTTTTCGAAGGTGATGCCGTCGGCCTCGAAACGGTTGGAGAATGTCTGGAAATCACCGTCGGAAGCAATCACACAAGTGCCACGTCCCTCAAAGAAGGCGCTCTGCACACTCTCGGCCACACGAGCCATCAAACCGTCATCGTCGTGGCGCAACTCTACACGATCCACCACCAAATATACGTCGCCCTCGAGGGACACCCCGTCGATGTCGTCGATTCGCACCACCGTACCCTTGACCATGATGCGCTGATAGCCTTCCTGATGCAGGATGTCTATCTGTTGACGCAGAGGGCGTTCTTTCGAGTTTTCGAGGGGAGAGAGGATCATCACCCGCTCACTTTCGGGGAGCGAGGCGACATAGTCGACCACATCGCTCACCGAATGGCGCTTCACCTCGACACCGCTCACCGGCGAGAAGGTGCGACCAATGCGGGCAAAAAGTAACTTCAGGTATTCATATATCTCGGTCTGGGTACCCACCGTCGAACGGGGATTGCCTGTACCGGTCTTCTGTTCGATGGCCACTGCCGGCGCCAAGCCGTGGATGTAATCCACCTCGGGCTTGGTCATACGCCCCAGAAACTGACGGGCATACGAGCTCATGCTCTCCACATAGCGACGCTGCCCCTCGGCGAAGAGGGTGTCGAAAGCCAGACTTGACTTGCCGCTGCCGCTCAGACCCGTGACGACAACCAGCTTACCCTGCGGAATCCGCAGATCAATATTTTTCAGATTGTTGGCGCGAGCGCCTTTAATCTCGATGTAGTTCATCAGGTATCAATAGTGGAATCTCAGCTCGGCCATGCGGGTCTTGCCACTACGACCGCTGAAGAAGAGCAGGGTATCGTCGCGGCGTGTCAGGGCGCGTACCACGTTATGCTTCACCTTTGACTCCAGTATTATCTTCTCCGTAGTGCCATCGGCATCGATCGTGTAGAGCACCACGTTGCACTTGTCGCCTATCGAGAATTCCTTAGCCTCATTGGCAATGTCGTAGATCAGGGGAGCTTTGCGATGCTCCGAACGGACGAGGCAGACCTTGCCGTCGGACGTTGACATGGCGATACGCTCCAGCGGGAGACCCTCCTTGTCCACATCGTTGCGACGGAAGTTGCGTGTCCAGCGCAAACGTCCCAGGGTGTCGACCGCCGAAACCGAGAGGCCGACGGCATAGCTCTGACGGCTGACCGAGCCGTTCTGCGAGGTCTTCTCGACCGTCAGCACGCGTCCCAGGGCCATGGCGGCGCCGAAAGGAGTGCGAGTGAGCTCGAACATCTTGATATGGTCACCGTACTGCTCCTTCTGTATCTTCTTGGTTTTCTTGTTGAGAAGCACGTTCATGTCCTCGTTTTGGAAGGGACGCATGGTGAAACCCTTGAGCTCGGCATTGTCGACATTGAACGAGATGCCCACCACACCGTTGATGTAGCGCTCGGCCTTCTTCATGCCTGTCGGATGGTAGAGGCCCATAGCCACGGCATAAGGACCCACCACATTGACCAGGTGCAGCTCGGAAATGGGGTCGCACTTGACCGACATGCCGTAGGTCTCGGCACGACCGGCGTCAAACACATTGTACACAAAGCGAGTCTCTTCGCCCTCAGGCTCCATGCCGAGGGTGACGATGCGACCCTCGTCGGTGACGAACATCTCGTGCATCGTCTGCAACGGGTACTCGCGATCCCAAACCCTGCGCATGGCACCGTCGAAGAGGGCCACGTAGGTGCTGTACTGCTGCTTGTCGCCATACTGCAACACCGATGCGAGTGCCAGATAGTTTCCGCTGGGCGAGGCGGCACCCCACACGATGCATTTGTCTTTCTTGCCGTACTCGAGGGTCAGCAATGTGTCGTAGCTTTCGTTGACCAGGCTCTGGCCCTCGCCGTCGATACTGCAACCGTAGATCACCGTGCGCTTATTGTCGCTACGGTCGACCAGCATCACGCCGGCGCGGTTGCCCACCACACCAGCTGTCAACACCTCCATTTCGCCGCTCTTGGGCATCGGCACCACCGACACCGTCTCCAGGTTGACGTCGGTCAGCACCAACTGCTTCAGGTGTTTCTTGCCCTCGAAAATCCAGGCATCCATATTCGACAGCGTACCCACATATTGGCCGCTCAGCACATCGTCCATCGTAAGGCGTTTGCCCTCCATGCCTTTCGTCAGCGCCGGCTGGCACACCGCCGGAACCATGGCCAATACCGCCACTAGCATCAATACGGTCTTTTTCATTGTATCTTCGTTTTAGGTTCTACATCCATTCCAATCGGTACATGGGCCGACTAAACACACATCTTTCAACACAAACCGTCCTTCCAGCCCGCCGTTTTCAAAGTGCAAAGATACACATTTTTTCCATTCCTCACAAATATTTATCTAAAAATTAACTAAAATGCCCGTCGGAGCATCCGTTTTTTCTCGTGCAATTCTTTTTGTTGTCCATCAAACAGTTACACAATTCTAACATATATATTGCCCTATAAGTCAGGTTAATACGCTGAATGCTGGCTGATTCTGGCTGAACCCTTGCTGAAAAGAGGGAGTTATCAGGGCGTTGTCAGGGAGTTATCAGCTAGCAATCAGCTAGACATCTTGATGCACAGCCATTTACAACACCCATACCCTCCTAAGACACTAGAAGTCAAAATCATACGATTTCACCCTCATGGGTCGGAAAACGTGTCTGGGGCAGTCGTTTTTTCGGCAGCGGACAATAAAGTTGCAAGAGTTGCGTTTATTCCAACACCTAACTCAAAAGACCCAATGCGATTATGACCAATGCGACAATACTCTGGGCCGACGACGAGATCGACCTGTTGCGGCCCCATATACTGTATCTTGAAGAGAAAGGCTACGACGTGATACCCGTCACGTCGGGGCGCGACGCCCTCGACGAGCTCGAGGAGCGGACGGTGGACATGGTGTTCCTCGACGAGCAGATGCCGGGCCTGAGCGGCATCGACACCCTGAAGACCATCAAGGAACGCTGGCCGCAGCTGCCGGTGGTGATGATCACCAAGAGCGAGGAGGAGCACATCATGGAGGACGCCCTGGGGGGCAAAATCAGCGACTATCTGATCAAACCGGTGGGCCCGAGTCAGTTGCTGCTGACGGTGAAGAAACACACCGAACGGCGGCGTCTGCAGACAGAACACAGCACACACGGCTACCAACAACAGTTCCGCGAGATCGGTATGCAGCTGAGCGACTGCCGCACGGCCGAGGAATGGATGGAGATGTACCGCCGACTGGTCTACTGGGATCTCGAGCTGGCCGGGGTCGACGACGAGAATATCCACGACATCTTCCTGTCGCAACGCAGCGATGCCAACGCCCAGTACTGCCGTTTCTACGAGGAGCACTACCTGGACTGGATTGCCGGCCGGGAAGAGAAGCCCCTGATGAGCCATACGGTGCTCAAGGAGCGGCTGATGCCGATGCTGCAAATGGCCTCCCCCATTCCCACGTTCCTCATCGTCATCGACAACTTCCGATACGACCAGTGGCGCTTTGTGCAGCCGCTGGTGGAGCACCTCTACCGCGTGGAGCGCGACGAGATGTACTACACCATCCTGCCCACGACGACACAGTTTGCGCGCAACGCTATGTTCGCCGGCCTGATGCCGAGCGAGATCGAGCGCAAATACCCGCAATATTGGGTCAACGAAGACGAGCAAGGCTACAAGAATCAGTATGAAGACCAGCTGCTCGAGGAGAACCTTCGTCGCCACGGACTGAATATCAAGCACACCTATAACAAGGTGCTCAACGCACAGTACGGCCGCCGACTGGTCGACCGCGTGTCGGAATTGATGCATTCGCCGCTGAACGTTATCATCTACAACTTCGTCGATATGCTCTCGCACTCGACGACCGACAGCGATGTGGTGCGGCAGTTGGCCGACAGCGACAGTGCATACCGATCGCTGACACTCTCGTGGATGCAGCACTCACCGCTCATGGAAATGCTGCAGGCGCTGGCCGAACGCGACGTGCGTGTCATCATTACCACCGACCACGGGTCGACGCGTGTGGAACACGCGGTGCGGGTACGCGGCGACCGCGACATCAGTGTCAACCTGCGATACAAGCAGGGTCGCCTGCTGGACTACAATCCACGCGAGGTGTTCGAAGTGAAAGACCCGGCACACCTCTTCCTGCCGCGGCGGCACATCAACTCGCCCTACATCTTCGCCCGCGCCAACGACTTCTTCGCCTACCCCAACAACTACAACCAATACGTGCAGCTCTACACCTCGACACTCCAACACGGCGGCATCTCGCTGGAGGAGACCCTGGTGCCTTTCGTGACGCTGCAACCCAAACGTAACTGACCGAAGACAAGTGAGTCAAACCATTAACGACATCTATTCTCACAGCAGTGTGCTGCAGCACCTCGACGAGGCATTGCAAGAAGCCTCGGCTCGGGTGCACGTGGACGGCATGACCGGCTCGCTGCCCGCGGCGGTGATCGCCGCCTATGCCCAGGCCCACCCGACGGTTAGCCACCTGGTCATCGCCCCCAACAAAGAAGAAGCCTTCTACCTGTCCAACGACTTGGAGGCCCTTTGTGGCGAGAGCTCCCAGGAATCCAACGTAATGCTCTTCCCTTCGAGCTACCGTCACGCCTATCATTACGCCGACGAACAGACCGAAAACTCGAACATGCTCATGCGTACCGAGGTGGTGAAAGAGCTGGGCGGCGGAAGTCCCTGCCTCGTGGTGAGCTACCCCGAAGCGCTCAGTGAGAAGGTGGTGGGCAACAGTATACTGACGGCCAACACCTTGCGTATCGCCCGTGGCGAACGACACGACATGTGGGACGTGGTGGAGCGGTTGCAAGAGCTGGGCTTTGAGCGCGAAGACTTCGTGGTCGAACCGGGTCAATACGCCGTCCGCGGAGGTATTGTCGATGTCTATTCCTACGCCTCCGACCTCCCCTACCGCATGGAATTCTTCGACGATAGTGTCGATTCCCTCCGCACATACGACTCCGGTACCCAGCTCAGCGTCAAGCAGCTGGATCGCGTAGACATTGTTCCCCGGATGTCGGACATGCCCGAAAAGACCGATACGGCGGTCAAATCCAGCAGCATGGTCTCCCTGTTGGAGTACTTTGGGAGCAGCGATATGGTGTGGTGTCCAAGCTTGATGCTGGTACTGCAGCGCATGGATGCCCTGCTTGACGAAAGCCGGCACGCCTACGAACAGCGGATTGCCGACACGGCCCACCCCATCGCCGGCAGCCTTCCCAAGCCCGACGAACTTACCTGCGGCGCACAGGAGTTGCTGAGAGGCATTCTGAAACTGAAGAATGTGGAATACGGCAACAGCCACTACTTCAGCCAAGAGACCAAGATTGAGGTGCACAGCGAACCACAACCTGTGTTGAACAAGCAGTTAGAGCTACTGGAAACCAACCTGCAACACTACGCCGAACTGGAATATCAGATTATCGTCACCGTCAGTGGCGAGAGTCAAGAGAAGCGCCTTCAAAAGATTTTGGAGGAATCGGCCTTCCGTTTTCAGCTTTCAACCCTCAATCTAAGCCACGGCTACATTGACCACGACGAAAAGCTTCTCTGCTATACAGACCACGAGATCTTCGGGCGTTACCACAAATACAAGGTGAAGAACCTCCAGTCGGGTCGGGAGGCAATGACACTTAAGGAGCTTTTTGAACTGAAGCCTGGCGACTATGTGACCCATATTGACTACGGCGTCGGGCGTTTCAGCGGGCTCGAGAAGGTGACCCATGACGGCAAAAGCCAAGAGCTTATACGGCTCATTTACAAGAACAACGATGTACTTTACATCAGCATTCACGGTCTGCATAAAATCAGTCGCTACGTGGGTCGCGAAGGTGAGGCACCGACACTGAACCGTCTGGGGTCAAACACCTGGCAGGTACTCAAGCAGAAGACCAAGCGGCAGGTGAAAGATATCGCCCGCGACCTTATTGCCCTCTACGCCAAACGCAAGGCGTCTCGTGGCTATGCCTTCAGTGTCGACGGTGAGTTGCAGCAGCAACTCGAGGCATCATTCCAATATGAAGACACGCCCGACCAGCTGAAAGCCACCATCGCAGTCAAGCATGACATGGAGGAACAAGCCCCGATGGATCGTCTTGTCTGTGGCGATGTAGGCTTCGGCAAGACTGAGGTGGCTATTCGTGCCGCCTTCAAAGCCTGCTGCGACTCGAAACAAGTGGCCGTACTTGTACCTTCAACTGTACTGGCATTCCAGCACTACAACACCTTCCGTGAGCGTCTAAAGGACATGCCTGTCCGAATCGACTACCTTAACCGCTTCCGGTCAACCAAAGAGAAGAACCAGATATACAAGGATGTAGAGAGTGGTAAGATCGACATCCTTATCGGCACTCATGCCATCACCAACAAGGAACTCAAGTTTAAAGACCTAGGACTACTCATCATCGACGAGGAGCAGAAGTTCGGCGTCAGCGTCAAAGAGAAGCTGAAACAGATGAAGGTGGGCGTTGATTGCCTAACCCTCACCGCCACCCCCATCCCGCGCACGCTTCAGTTCTCCCTCATGGGGGCCCGTGACCTCTCCATCATCCAGACCCCACCGCCCAACCGGCAGCCTATCGAGACAGAACTCTCCGATTTTAGTGAAGAGCTCATCCGCGATGCCATCATGTTCGAGATGAGCCGTGGCGGGCAGACATTCTTCATCAGCAACCGAGTGGAAAACCTACCCGAGATGGCAGGACTCGTGCAACGCCTAGTACCTGATGCCCAGGTAGCCATGGCGCATGGCCGAATGGAGGGAAAAGATGCCGAAGAGACCCTGATGCGATTCCTTGAAGGTGATATCGACGTGCTTGTAGCCACCTCAATCGTAGAGAACGGTCTCGACATACCCAACGCCAACACAATGATTATCAACAACGCCCACCAGTTCGGTCTTTCCGATCTACACCAGATGCGCGGCCGTGTGGGACGTTCCAACCGCAAGGCATTCTGCTATCTCCTCATCCCTTCCTACCTCACACTTACCCCCGATGCGCAACGAAGACTCCGCGCCATCGAGGAGTTTTCCTCTATCGGCAGCGGGTTCAACATCGCCATGCGTGACCTCGACATCCGAGGGGCAGGTAACATTCTCGGGGCTGAACAGAGTGGCTTCATCTCTGAAGTAGGTTACGACATGTACCACAAAATCCTCAATGAAGCCATCGAAGAACTCAAAGAGAGCGATTTTCACGAACTCTTTGCAGCCGAAGCCGAAGAGAAGAAAGAGTACGTACGCGAATGTACCATCGAGACCGACCTCGAAGTACTGCTGCCTGACGACTACATCACATCCGGCACCGAGCGCCTACTCCTCTACAAAGAGCTCAACGACCTCACCACCGAAGAGGAACTGGTCGCCTATCGCAACCGTCTTGAAGACCGTTTCGGCCCCGTACCCGCATGTGTCGACGAACTTATCAGTACCATCCGCCTGCGCCGTATGGCCAAGGAATTTGGCATCGAGAAACTCATTCTCAAACAGGGTCGCATGGTGTGCCACCTGGTTTCCAACCCCGAGAGTCCCTTCTACCGCAGTGCTGGCTTTGCCCAACTCATCCGATACGCCCAGGACAACCCGCAGCGTGTCCGCCTCAAAGAGACACCTGAACGCCTCAGCATCAGCATCGACCACATCGCCACCATCAGCGAAGCACTCCAACAAATGAAGCAACTCACGGCATGACGGCTTTCAAAAATAAGAAAAGGCGACTCGAGGGAGTCGCCTTTTCTATTTATTTAAACCACATACCTACTGCACATCCTTCTCATCGAGGGGTTGTGCGAGGAGGTTGGTGAACTGACCGCTGTTGTTGAACTCCATACGGATGAACTTGGTCTCCTTGGTGCCTTTGATCTTCTGGCTGACAACGACATAGGTGTAGGGCTTGGGCTTCTTACCAGTCACCGGGTCACGGAACTTGGAATTGAACTCATAGACCACCATCTTCTCAATCTTATACTTCTCACCGGCAAACTTTTCGGCCAGGTATTTGAGGATACCGCTGTTGTAACGGTCCTTGGCCAGCACCTTACCGGTCATGATGGGACGGTTGTCGGCCAGGCTGTAGACGGCCTCCATCTTCACCTTCTGGGCGTTGCTGAAATAGGCCACGGCATATTCACCGTTGCGGTTGACCCACTCGGGGCCGGCGGTGATGCGCTTACCCATCTGCTTCTTGAAAGCGTCGACCACCTCATCGCTGGGGGTGAATATCTCCACCTGAGGCTCGTCGACCACAGGGGCGGGGCGCTGACGCTGGCGGCTGGTCTGGGTACCGCTCTGCTCGCTGACCTTCTCCTCGGTCATGTCGGGGCTGTGACGCGTGTAGTAGTCACGCTTGACGGCGTCGGGATCGGGGGCATTGCTCTTCATGAGCTTGCCACGGGTGTCGAAAACCATCTCGCAATCGGCCTCGGCGATACCTTTCTTGACGATAATCATACGGTAGTAGTTGTCGCCATTCATCTCCTCGACAAAGTCGATGCTCTTGATGCGGTAGCCGGGATAGTTGTTGACGAAATAGGTATTCATCAGCGTGGGGCACTCCTCGGCCTTGACGGGGAAGGTCGAATACTGCCAGTCGCCGCCGGCGGTGAAATAGGCGCGGCCGTTCTGTCCGTCGATGACGACCTCGGCGATATACTGTCCGGGAGCCTGATACCAGGTGCGTACCTTGTAGCTGTCGTAGGTCTTCTCGAGGGCCAGCAGGACACTCCGCGGCACAGCGGTCTCCTTGATTTTGGTCTGTGCACCGGCCAGCAGCGGCAGGGTCATGAGGACGAGCAAAAGTATCTTTTTCATTTTTCTGCGATTTTTCTATTTAGTATCTCGTAATTGCGAATTATTGCAGTCATTTCTGTTTGAACAACACGTCGCGACGGTCGGGGCTGATGCTGACGGCTGCCACCGGCACACCGGTCTCACGCTCGATGGCGTCAAGGTAGCTCTTCAGCTTCTCGGGCAGGTCGACGTAGTCGGTGATGCCGAGCAGGCTGTGGCGCCAACCCGGGTAGTCGGTCAGCACGGGCTCGATGGGAGCGGTATTGTACTCATAGGGTATCTCGTCGGTCGTATGGTCACCGATCTTGTAGGCCGTACACATGCTGATCGTCTCAAAGTCATTCATCACATCGGGCTTGGTAACGTAGAGCTCGGTGACACCGTTGATCATACAGGCGTAACGCAGGGCCGGGATATCAATCCAGCCACAGCGGCGCGGACGGCCGGTGGTGGCGCCGTATTCGTGGCCCAACTCGCAGAGGCGCTTGCCCGTTTCGTCGAAGAGCTCGGTCGGGAAAGGACCGGCTCCGACACGGGTACAGTAGGCCTTGGTGATGCCCATCACCTTGCCGATGGCCGACGGGGCCACGCCCAGTCCGGTGCAGACGCCGGCGGTGATGGTGTTGCTCGAGGTGACAAAGGGGTAGGTACCGAAGTCGATGTCGAGCATCATGGCCTGGGCTCCCTCGGCCAGCACGCGCTTGCCCTCCTTGAGGCAGTTGTTGATGAGGTATTCGCTGTTGACAAAGCGGAACTGTTTGAGGGTCACGAGGCTCTGCATCCACAGCTGTTCGTACTCCTCCATGGTCATACCGTCGATACGGAACTGCTCGACGTCGAAGCCCAGGGTCAGGGCCATGCGGAGGTGCATCCGCTTGAGGGCGTCGTAACGCTGCAGGAAGTCGGGTGCCAGGGTATCGCCCACGCGGAGGCCGGCACGGGCCACCTTGTCGGTATAGGCCGGGCCGATGCCCTTCAGCGTCGACCCGATCTTGTCGCTTCCCTTGGCCTGCTCGTTGGCAGCGTCCATCATACGGTGCGACGGCAGGATGAGGTGCGCCTTCTTACTGATATAGAGGTTCTTCGTAGCATCGACACCTTTCTCGGTCAGAGCCTCGATTTCCTGACGGAAGATATTGGGTTCGATCAGCACTCCGTTGCCGATGAGGTTGAGCTTGTCCTGGTGGAAGATGCCGCTGGGGATGATATGCAGCACGTGTTTCATGCCGCCGAACTCGAGGGTGTGGCCGGCATTGGGACCGCCCTGGAATCGGGCGATGACATCATAGCCAGGCGTGAGCACATCGACAATCTTGCCCTTGCCCTCGTCGCCCCACTGGAGGCCTAACAGTACATCTATCTTAGTCATTCTATGTTAGTTATCAAAAATAAACAATAAGGTGTCGACCTACGCCGACCACTACTTTTGCGATGCAAAGATACGACTTTTTTTTAATATAGAGTAAAATGTTTTATCGAGTTATCAACCGCAGCACTTGAATTGTTGATTGCCAACAGCTTACAGGACTATTAACATTATAACCGACTGTAATTCAACGACTCTACCTATCATCTAGCTGAAAACTCCCTGACAGCTCCCTGATAACTCCCATGTTTCCAGCAAGGCTCCAGCAAGGTATCAGCCAGAAACCAGCATAAACACCTGTACCACAGTGCGATAAAGCGCACCGATACATCGTATTCTGCTGACAATCAACCCCTTGGATTATCAACTATTTTCCTCCATTTTTTTTCCCATTGGAGTGGACTACAATGGGGAAACAAACCACAAAAAATTAGGTCGTGCACGATTTAATTCGATGTTTCCGGGCTGGAGACATCCTCCTTTCGACTCCCGGCCAACCCCTTCGCCGGCCTCTAGCGTCCCGGAGGGCCCCGACCGGCCTACAGTACTGATTTATATGTAACTGACTGAAAATCAGCGAAAACAATACTATTCAAACACTTAAACCACTGATAATCATACCCCATAGAGCCATCAAGTCCGACACAACTCCGACTCAAGTCCGAGTCAACTCCGAGTCAACTCCGACTGCGGTCGGACAAACCACGGTGTTGACACGGTGCTGTCGCGACCCTCACGGCCCCCCTGCCGGAAATAGGTCGTGCACGATCTAATTCGACCCCGAGTGAAAAATTATTTGCACGGGTGAAAAATTATTTGTAGTTTTGCTTTGTAAATCTTAAAATGAAGCGGCATGAAAAGCTTTTTTAAATTATTGATTGTCGGTTGTATAGCATTCTGCTTTGCAACTATCGCGAAGGCTCAGATTGTGAGTGTGAGGGCAACTCTCTCCCCAGGGACATCTACCCTGATAGGCGATGCCAGTCGTATTGGTTATGATTTTGACCAATACTCGATGTTCTATATGCGTTATAATGATACGGCTTTTTTCTGCAGCAACTATTTCCCTTCATATTTGAATCCATCCACGTCTGTTACATCTTACAAGATAGAAATGCCGCAGGATTTCATTATCACCGATTTCAAAAAGTTCTGTTTCAATCCTGGATTTATTGGATCCTATCAAGGAGTTGGTATGTTTGGATGGGCATTTAGTTACACTTCATTAAGCAACAATTTATTTTATTTCTTTAAACTGCCGGCGGTTGATCGGTTAAAGAGGATTGCCTTGGTTCGATCGGCTTTGCAATATCCACCCCAATCAAAAGCTTTTGCCATCGGAGAAAAGTATATTTCTTCAATAAACACCACGGGGAGTTATATCATGGAGTTTTATGCCGAAGGGAATGGCGCAGCCCCAAATGATCCGTACAGATATGCCCCGATGCCAATCGACTCTATTTCAAATAGAATGGAAATAGTGGACGATGTGATTATCGTTGAGGATTATGTTGTTTTTGCCACAAGAGACTATCGTCCAACCAGTTTGCCCGTCAATCTACGCATATCAGATACAAACGATGTCCTGGGGAATTCGGATATTGATAATCAATGGAGATTCTATTTGTACGATTATGAAAGTATTGCTAGTGAAGTTCGATTGCTGCTGTTAAACAAATATGAATTCGTCTTGGCATATATTGTTTACAATTCAAAGTATGACAATTACCATCTTTGTACCCACAAAATCAATTTGTCGGATTTTCTACAGGGAGTGAACACCATTATTTCTCACGAGGTAGAAATAGATAAACGTTGTTCTAATTTGGTTGATTTAATCTATGAACCGGATGTGCAAACCATGGTGATTCTTTTGAATGGAGAAAAAGTAAGCGAACTATACCATGCCGATCCTTTTTTGACCACAACCTCTACTATCTATAAGTTGGATCACCGTGGTAAAAGTCTTTATTCCATCGATACCATCGGAAATTATTATTTGTTAAATTCTGACATGTATGTAGCAATAGGAGATAGTACTCTCTTCTATCAAGACATCTCGAATGGTAGTGTGATTGAAGAATCATGTCTGACGATTACTCCGGTAAGATATATTTTGCAAGATCAACCTGAAATAGAATTTGTGAATGACCCGTTGGAACGATATCAAGATTTTCGAAATTATGATCCATACTCCAAGGTTGCCACATATTTTTATGGGACAAGAACATGTAGAATACTAGATAATTAATACATTTAAGAGATAATTAAAATGAAAAAAATAAAAATAGTCGTTAGTTTTGTTGTTGTATTTATAACATCCTGTGGTTTGCAGGCGCAGACGAAGGTGAACGATTCGACGCGCGTATACGACACGGTGACGGATGCGGATACGTTCTATCTTTTTCAGACACCGAAACCTACAATCACCCCCGGGCGTTCCTTTTCATCCGATCATCCCGGTGTTTTTTTGCAACAATATGTAACTGATGATTTAGTGACGGTTTATGGTGTCGCTATCACGTTCACAAACGAATGGAACTATGCTATTTACGACACAATCACGAACTACAAAGCACTGCTGATGACATGTCTGGGCCAAAATCCTGCCACTGTCGGTGCTCTTACAAACTTCTACATGATGCAGATGGAGGATTCTGTTTCGCTAAGACGCTCGCATCCACGCTTCTGCTGGTTCAAATATACCAACGAAGAGGATGAGAAATATGATCTGGTGAGCCCGTGTTTTGAGTTCTATTTCGATACGCCAAGGCAGATTAACCGCATGATAGACACCTTTTATGTGGGAAGGTACTGGAAATTTTCCAATAGTAATACATTTGATGTAAGAGAGATAGGTGCGCTATTTGATGCTTCTATACCGAGTCGGCTGTACTATTCCGGGTATGAGCTTGATGGGCCGTATGGTTATAATTGGTTTACGCTAAAAGACTATTATTACGAGCACATTTGGGGATTTACCTTTCCTATCATAGGCTTCCGGTGCGGGCCGATGCCGTACTACAGTTTGGACACCTATGCTGGCGACAGCGCCGTGTTGCGCTGGCGCAATGCCGAATTGGGCACCCTCTACAACGTGCGGCTGGTGGGCAGCGACGGCAGCGACACTACCTTTGTTACCGCCGACACCACCATTACGCTCAACCAGTTGTCGGATTCTGTCCACTATAATGTGATGCTTCGCCGGCAATGTCATCTCGCCACATCGAACTACGACACAACGGTCTACAGCGACTGGCTGTCGTATATCTCGTTCGGCAACGGTGTTGTCGACACCACCGGCGGCTCGGGTGGCGGTACTGAAGGTATCAACACGGTGGAGGATAACACGCTTCATGTCTCTGTACGTGATGGTTGCGTCGTGGTGCAGGGCCTTGCCGACGGGCAGCGGGCCGGGGTGTACGACATGCTGGGTCGCCGGGTGGCCGAGCTGGTCGCCGACGGGCGTACGGCACCCCTGCCGCAGGGGGTCTACATGGTCCGTACCGGCCAGAGCCATGCCCGCAAGGTGGTGGTGCTCAGGTAACGAAGGGTATCAACTTTCGCAGGATGTAATCTCTACAACCATTTGAAACTACGGTTCCAGAGGTGGTTGTTATAGTCGGCATTGAGGCGGTTCATGATGTGGTAGAGCGGCGTTTCGCCCTTGACATAACGGATGCCGCGACGGTCGGCCTCGCGGTAGACGAAAAACACGGTGTCCTCCCGGCTGAACATCATCAGGCGTCCCCACAGGGTAAGCAAGAGAAAGGTCTGTCCTAGAGGGACAGCCCACCAGGGTGCACTGCCATCCAAGACAAGATAGATCAGGATGGCTGTCATGGGCACCATCACGACAAGACTGATGATACCGTTGGTTTTAAATGAATTATGGAGGTCCGCTTTGCGGTCGGCCTCGCGCACACTCTCGGGCCATACCGACCGCAACCGCTCCAGATCGCGGGAGAAAGCCTCGATGTCGTCCTCCACATAGTTGGTGCGCAGATGCCCCGGCCGCCGTTGTGCCGAAGTGCGCCGGCGGGCACGATAACAGGGATCGCGGTGGTCAGGCATAGCGACTACTCGTCACGCTTGGCCTTGAACCATTCGACAAACTTGGGCAAGTCGTCGAGAGGCTGGAAACCAGCCTTGAAAGGCTCGTCGGGCAGGGGGACGGTCTCCATGTAGCCGATAAGGGTGGCGCAGTCGAACTCGCCCAGCAAGGCCTCGAGAGTGACGTAGACGCCCACTTGGAAGTCCTCGTCCTGCCGCTGGCCCTCTTCGACAGCGATGCGCAGCCCCAGCATCTCGGGCTCTTCCTCGCACTCCAACTGCTGGAAGTACATCTTCTTGGTCTCGAAGAGCATCCGGTCGAAACGCACCCGGAGGTCGGTACCCAGAGGTTGTTTGAAAGCCACAAACTGCCACCAATCGAGGTCGGGAGCCGTGTCGATGAGTTCGACGACATAGCGGAACAGGTCGGTGTCGCCTTCGGCGGTGAAGGTCAACGTGCGGCCGTCGGCGGTGGGATCGCCGAGCTCGTAGGTGAGACCGTCGCAATATTTGGTGAGCTGATACTGAAGTGCTCGCAGCAATTCATCGCGTTCTTTGTCGTCGAGGTCGCCCAGGGCAATCAGCTGCTCGTTATTCTCTTGGAACCACTGCCAAAACCTGGTGGTGTCGGCACGGCCGACAACCGTTCTTTCTTTCACTTCTTTCTCCATATCTGTTTATCAAATAATTATTGCTTCGGGGACGAGGACAATGCCGAACTGGCGTTCCACGTCGTTTTGGATGGCCGTGGCCAGGGCAACGACCTCCGGACCGGTGCAGCCGCCGTCGTTGTAGAGCACCAGGGCGTTCTGTGGCCACACCCCTGCATGGCCCAGGGTCTTCCCTTTCCAACCGCAGCGGTCGATCAGCCAACCGGCGCTGAGCTTGTTGCCAGGATAGAGGGGCATGTCGGGATATTCGGCTTTCAGGCGTTCCGCTACCGAGGCCTCTACCACAGGGTTCTTGAAAAAACTCCCAGCCGACCCATGCTCTTCGGGACGTGGCAACTTCTGCCAACGCAGGTCGATAATGGCCTGTCGCAGTTCGGAGGCGGTGTCATGCGGGAGCCCTTCGAGGGCACGGTAACTGAGGTTGGGTACGTAGTTGCGGCTGAGATGGTAGGTAACCCTCAGAATAAGCCACCGGCCGGGATGCTCCTTGAAGAGCGATGTACGATAGCCAAAGAGGCACTGCTCGGCCGTGAAGTCGACAGAACACCTTTCGTGCAGGTCGTAGGCCTCGACGCGCTCGATGAAGTCCTTGGCCTCGGCACCATAGGCTCCGACATTCTGTACCGCCGAAGCCCCGACAGTACCCGGGATGGCACTGAGGTTTTCGAGGCCGTATAGGCCTCGGTCGAGCGTCCACTGTATGAGATTATCCATTTTCACCCCCGCCCAAACCCTGACCGAGGTGGAATCACCACATACTTCCTTCCACTCTTCACTCAGCATCACTATGGTACCTTCGTAGTCGCGGGTGAAGACCATATCGCTGCCGGCACCCAGGATGAGGTAGGGTTCCTCGAGCCGAGGCACAGCATCACCCTCTTCAAGCACCATCAAACGGCGGGCCGTCACGTCGATACCGAAGGTATTGAACTCTTTAAGGGAAATATTGTCGTAGGTCTTCATCGTTTCTACTTTGTGTTTTTAGGGCCCAACTCTTTCCTGGGCTTGCGGACAGGTGGGATGTAATCCATGCGGAATACTTGACGGTGGGTAATCAATAGTATGGCGCTAAGCAGTGCTCCTAACACGTCACATACGGCACATGCCTGCCACACACCTGTGACACCGTCGCCCGTGGCAGCATAGCAGAGGCCTGGCATGATGAGCGATAGCGGAATAAGGAAGATGACTTGTCGTGAGAGACTGGTGACGATGGCAATCCATGGCTGGTCGATACTCTGGAAGAGTTGCGAGTTAGTTACCGTGAAAGCTATCAATGGGCAGAAGACGAGCAGGTAACGTAATGCCGGTTCACCCATGGCTAATATTTCTGGTTCAGAGTTGAAACAGCCAATAATGGCACGTGGAAATAGGAGTGCCGAGGCGGCACCGATAATGCCGATGATAACACAGACCTTCATTGTCAGGAGATAAACTTCGCGCAAACGGTCGTTACGTCGGGCGCCATAGTTGTATCCTGCGATGGGTTGCATGGCTTGACAGACGCCCAAAAGCATCATAAATATCAATCCCATGGCCGAATTTGCAGCACCATAGACGGTCATAGCGTCATCACCTCCAAAGTGAATTAGCTGTCGATTGAGGACGGCCACCACCGCAAAGGCAGCCACATTCATGGAGAAGGGGCTGATACCGATGGCCAAAACGTTACGGAAAATGTAAAGTTTAGGTGCCCAAGCATGGCGTTTAAAGCGGATAAATGAGTGCGGTAGCAGGAAATGGGCTATGGCAACAGCCGACGAAATGGCCATTGAGATGGTGGTACCCCAAGCAGCACCACGCATTCCCCATCCCATCTCACGGATGAAAATGAAGTCGAGCAGGATGTTCAATCCGGCACCACCCACCATAATCCACATGCTCTTCATAGGGTAACCCGACGAACGTATGAGTCCTACGAGGTTAAGGGTCACCGTCAGCAGGAACATACCGGGGAGGACAATATACATGTACTCGCAGGCAGCGTCAAGCACCTGTTGTGAGGCCCCTTCGGCAAAGAGTTGTATGATAGGATGTGTCCAAAGATATCCTCCCGTGACAAAGAGGATGCCAAAGAAGAATGTGAGCAGCATACTGTTGCCCAATATCTTCTCAGCCCAGCGCACATCCTTACGGCCCAACACGATACTCATACGGGCACTCGAGCCTGCACCCACCAACGCACCGAAGGCATGGATGATGTTCATGATGGGGAAGGTGATGGTGAGCGCTGCGAGCAGCATCTTGCCGTCACCTATGCTGTTGCCAAGGAAGATACGGTCGACAATATTATAGATTGACGTCACCACCTGACTTGCCACCGTCGGCAGCGCGTACTGCCACAGCAGCCCCCCAATAGGCCTTGTCTCCAGTTCTTTTGTCTTGTCCATAACTTTAAAGTTAACGTAAGAGCCATCCTAATATTGCCCCTAAACGGCAAAAAAAACGCATACGAGGGTATAACCCGCTCATGCAAAAAAAGGCCCCTGCTGTGGGGCCTTTATACTTTTTTCCTGTATCAGAGGGCGGTGGATCAATCGTTGGTCCAGCCGCTGCCACTGTAGTTGTCAATCTCCCAGATCTCCTGCCCGTTAGTGGGGGTGGGGTCAATAAAGCTCAGAAGTAAGCCAAAAAAGGTCTCGCTCTCGGCGTAGCCGCGCTCCGCCTTGAAGGTGACCACTGTCAGCTCGGGCGCCATGTATTCATTTTTTTCTTTCTTCATAATCATATCGGATTTATTGAACCTGCACCGTCGGGAGGTACAGCATGTGGTTGCGCTGGACCGAGACATCGGTGATGCGCCTGTAGCAGTAGTTTCTACCCCAATCATTATAGTTAGCATCCGTAGAACGAAGCTTTGTTGCACGGTGGAGCACCAGTATGAAGTCAGTGTGCTCCGTGGGAGGCACCGGCAGGTAGACCCGCAAGGTGCCGCCCGGCACTATCACGGGGATCCCACTGGCCGGACTGTTCCCTTCATAATCTTCCAAATAATAGGTCCATGAGTTCGACGTGCCATCGCACTCGACAACAAGATTGTCCCCATCCGGATAACAACTCAGACTCTCCTCTGGTAAATTGGGATAGAGGGCATACTCCGCGCCGTTCTTGGAGGCCTGAAGCTCCACCGAGTAGAGCACGAAATTCGAGTCACTGGTATTCTCCATCGTGACAACCAGCGCACCGGTGACGTGCTTGAACTCGAGATCGCTAGCGTCCATTTGGCCATGGGCCACCATCGGGAATTTCACATCCACTCTCCCGTCATCATAGAAGTAGTGTTGTCCAAAACTACCGTTTTTGAAAAAAACCTTGTTGAGATTCATCTCAACTTCGGCACTAGCGGGATATGCCGCCGTAAAATCACAGTGGGGTGTGAAATAGGCTATATAGAAGTTGCTATCACCATCCTCCTCCCCCCACCTTACAATCTCATACTCGCCGCCCGGTTCGATTTTTACATTCTCGCCCTCAACCCAGTTGTTGCAAGTGGGGTTGGCGGGGTCAATCAGCGATTTCGCACCGTTGCTTTTCATGTTCTCCTTCACTATGCGGAGGCCGGGCGGATTGGCTTCCTTGCCGCAGCCCGTGGCCAACATTGCCGCCAACATCAGGGGGACGGCACCCCATTTCAGTCTTTTCTTTATCATTATCGTATTAATTTAATTACCATAATTCAGCTACTTACAACAATTCACCTTTCGCATTTCGGAGTGCGAAGTTACATATTATCTCCAAAATGGCAAAACTTTTATCGATATTGTTAATAGAAAAATAACCCCGGACTACCAGCCCAAGGTTATTGAAAAGAATGCGCCTCCGGCATATATTCTATTGCTTTATTCTATTTCTCAGGGCCGTGATGGCGTTGTAGGCGATGAGTCCGTTGGCAAGCTCCAGACTACGTTCGTCTACAATGAGGTTGGGACGATGAAGATTACTGAAGGGAGTCCCTGGCTCATGGATACCTATACGGAAATAGCACGAGGGTATCTTCTGCTGATAGAAGGAGAAATCCTCGGCCGTCATGCGCAAGTCAAGCCATTCGACATTCTCTTCACCGAGGAATGCCACTGCGTTGTCATGCACCTGCTGGGTACAGTCATCGTCGTTAATGACAGGTGGGTAACCGTAGTCTATAAAGAGGTCACATTCAGCACCCATGGCCTCAGCCACACCACAGCTAATTTTTTTTATCTGCTCGTGGGCATCCAGTCGCCATTGCGGATCGAAGGTACGTATGATACCTTCCATTTTTACCACCTCAGGAATGATGTTGGTACGTCCACCAACATCCTCTATCTTGCCGACAGTAAGCACGGTAGGCATCATCGGGGCGGCATTTCGGGAGACCACCTGCTGCAAGGCGACCACTATATGGGATGCGACCAGGATGGGGTCGACACTCAAGTGAGGGGTGGCTCCATGGCCACCACGACCTTTGATCGTCCAGTAAAGCTCGTCTGTCGAGGCCATATAGCGACCCTTCTTCATGCCCACCTTACCACAGTCCATCTCGGGCAGGCAGTGGAAGGCGTATATTTCGTTGGGCAGTACCTCGTCGAAGAGACCGTCGTCCATCATCATACGTGCACCTCCGGGATACTTTTCCTCCGAGGGTTCGAAGATAAACATCAGGCTGCCATGGATCTGTTCACGCAACTGTATCAAGATCTTGACTGCTCCAAGAAGCGAGCATGTGTGCATATCGTGTCCGCAGGCGTGCATGACACCTGGCTTTTCCGATGCAAAATCAAGGCCTGTGCACTCGTTTATGGGTAGTGCATCATAGTCTGCACGGAGGGCTACACAGTAACTGTCAGGCTCGTTGGCACCACGCAACATGGCCATCACACCCGTGCGACCAATACCGGTGCGGGGTTCAAGACCCATTTCACGCAAGCGTTCAGCCACAAATTCCATCGTGCCATACTCTTCTTGTGAAAGGTCGGGGTGCCGATGCATCCAGCGGCGCCAGCCAATCACCTCGTCACGCTGCACACGGGCCATCTGTTTGATAGTATCAATGATATTGTCCATTTGTTATCTCTTTGTTATCATAACCATAAAAATCTCCACGATCGACCGGCACCTCCATGCCGATAGCCTGCATACGCAACCTAAGGTCGGCAACACTCTCGGCCGCCTCGCTGCCAGTGGCGAGTTTGTTATTATAAATCGCATAGAGTACCCGTGTGTCACGTGGCGAAAGGTTGGGCATCACCACGTTGGCACCGGCAGCCACTGCGCGCTCGCGTCCCGTGGGATGCAAGGTACCCAGGGCCGTGGTAGCCGGCAGCAGCACCTGCGGATGCAGCAGACGTATGATTGCCAACAGACGCAATGTAAGCTCGACACTGCCGGCGGGTTCGTTCTCAAAAGGAGTCCCTGCGGCGGGGATGAAGGGGCCGATACCCACCATTTCGGGCTTGAAGTCGGCGATGAAACTCAGGTCTTTCATCAGGGTATCAAGGGTCTGATAGGGCGATCCCACCATAAAACCAGCCCCCACCTGGAAGCCCAACCGACGCAGATCGGAGAGACATTCCATACGATGGTCGAAGCTCATCTCGGCCGGATGCAGGCGTCCGTAGTGGTCACGGTCGGCAGTCTCGTGACGTAGCAGATAACGGTCGGCACCCGCCTCACGCAGCCGTTCGAAGCTCTCGGCACCCCGCTCACCGAGCGAGAGTGTGATGGCACAGTCGGGGTAGCGACCTTTGATGTCGGACACCAACGGGCAAAGCACCTCATCGGTGAACCAAGCATCCTCGCCACCTTGCAGCACAAAGGTACGGAAGCCCAGATCGTGACCCACCTGGCAGCACTCCATGATCTGCTCGGGGGAGAGTCTGTAGCGTTTACAACCAGCCTCGCGGCGGATACCGCAGTAGAGACAGTTGTTACGGCAATGGTTGCTGATCTCGATGAGGCCACGCATGAAGACACGACGCCCGTAGACCTCGTCGCGGACACGACAGGCTTCGGCCATCAACGCGTCGACTGCCTCGGGATCCGAGGTGGTCAACAGCCAACGGATCTCATTTGATGACAAATTCATAGACCGAGTCACGTTCGATGTCTTTATAGACGGGGAGAATCTTTATATGGGTGCCACGGGCCAGGTTGATAGGCCCGAGGTAGATACTGCTTTCACGCGTGGGCGTGCTGAGGTCGGTGGTGTAGAAGATGTAGGTGTTGGGCACTTCGGTACTGATGGCTATATTCATCGTACCCTCGTCGACACGACGGGCCGTAAACTGGGGCGTAAACGAACCCTCACAGTAGTTGTACCCCTTGATCCCGAGGCGTTCCTTCTGCACCTCCACCTTACGACGGAAACGGTTCCAGTCCTTCCTGTCGCGTGGTGTCCACAGGCATTCGCTGATGGCCAGCATACGTGGCAGCAGCATATACTCGGCATGCTGCGGGGTGTTGATGTACTCGGTCCAGAGGTTGCACTGCCCACCGAGGATGTTGGCCTCGACATGGAGGTTGGTACCCATCGGGGCCGGGTCGAACTCGTAGGCCTTCTGGAGGGTGATGCGTCCGCCGATCGAGGCAGGTTGGTAACGGGGATCGGCCTGATAGTAGTCTAGGTAACAGTAATCTGTGGGGCACATGATAACCTTGTGGCCCGTACGGGCGGCGGTGAGGCCCGGCTTGAGGCCGCGCCACGACATGACGACGGCGTCGTTGTCGACGAAGGGATTGTTGTCATAGGTGGCCCCTTCGAAGCTCCAGGAGGCATCACCGTTGTCCATTATCTCGTCCCATCCGATGATCGTGCGACCCTTGGCGGCCAGATGCTGCTGCAACTGCCCCATCAGCCAGCTCTGCAACTGGTTGACATTCTCAAGGTGTTCGTCGCGCATACGCTGCTGACAGCGGGGGCACTGGAGCCAGTTGTCTTTGAAAGCCTCGTCGCCACCGATATGGATGTAGCGCGAAGGGAAGATCTCGCACACCTCGTCCAGCACCGCATACAGGAAGGCCAACGTCGAATCGCTGCCGGCGCAGAGGATGGCTTTGGGAGGCCAGTAGGGGCCTATGGCCACCTCGTAGGGATGGTTGTCGCAGGCCAGCCGTGGATAGGCGGCCAGGATGGCGCTGGCATGGCCCGGGATGTCGACCTCGGGAACGACCTCAATGCCGCGTTCGGCGGCATACTGCACGATGTCCTGCAGCTCCTCGCGGGTGTAGAAGCCGCCGTAGGAGGCCCGTTCGCCCTCGCGAGGCGGGTCGGCCTTGCCCCAGGGTTGGTCGTCACGGTCGACTCGCCACGACCCCACGCTGTTCAACCTCGGATAGCGCTCGCTCGGCAGGCGCCACCCATGGTCGTCGGTCAGGTGGAAATGGAAGCGGTTCATCTTGTACGACGCCATGACGTCGAGATACTTCTTGACAAACTTCACCGGGAAGAAGTGACGGCTGACATCGAGGTGGACACCCCGCCAGGCGAAGCGAGGATAGTCGAGTATCGTGCACTCGGGCAGCGTCACACTGCGGTAGATGACCTGCGTCACATCGTGGGGCATCATCTGCACCAGCGTCTGGAAGGCATAGAAGATACCCGCTTCGGTGTTGGCACTGAGCTTGATACCCGACGAACGGACCTCGATCAGGTAGCCTTCGTCGCCCAATTCGGGGTTGATCGTGTCGTAGAGTACCAGTGCGATGTCGCTGTTTTCCGAGGCCGTCACCAGCCTTGGGTACATGCGTGCATGGCGGAGCGACTTCATGATGTACTTCACCGTCGCCGAGTTCTGTCCGAGACCCACCATGCTGATCTTCGGAGTGCTGCGCAGAGTGAAACTGCCTTCTTTCTGCACCATGAAGACAGGCTCGGGCACCACATTCAGCTCGGTCACCACAGCCTTCTGGCCGCAAGCGGTAGCCAGCAGCGCTGCCAACAAAACAATATATATATTCTTGCGCATAGTACATCTGTAACGACCGAACGGCCGTTTTAGTATGTACTCCGAAAGAAAAACAGAATCCTCTGGTATTAAAGGCACTACCTGAGCACCACCACCTTGCGGGCGCGGCTCTGGCCGGTACGGACCATGTAGACCCCTTGCGGCAGGGGTGCCGTACGCCCGTCGGCGGCCAGCTCGACCACCCGGCGTCCCAGCATGTCGTACACCCCGGCCCGCTGCCCGACAGCCAGACCCTGCACCACGATACAGCCCTCGCGTACAGAGACCTGCAGCGCGGGGTCGTCCACCTCGCCGATGCCCTCGGTGTGACTCACGGCGGTGCGGAAGGTCACGGGACGGCTCCACTCGCTATAGACCAGCGTGTCGTAACCACCGGTGGTATACTGGCAGGAGCGGCGCACCCAGACCTGGTAGATGCTGTCCACCTGCAGGTTGTCGAAGGTGTATTCCCTTTCGGTGGAGGGAACCAATAGGATTGTGCCTGTGCCGGGAGCGTTGCCATAGGTGGCGATGGCGAGCTGGTAGTCGCAGTCGCTGTCCCCTGTCCAGCTGACCCGCTGGCTGTCGTTGGTATGCTCCTCCAGCTGCAGCCTCGGCGGCCGGGTGCACCGCAACTT
>JAEEGL016529035.1_pt1 | contig 33090 bp, 34 predicted proteins | sample 9134231 | NCBI WGS metagenome assembly JAEEGL01 (sample SAMN16246548, study PRJNA631951) | gut metagenome | biome: gut microbiome; feature: rumen; material: fiber-attached | host: Bos | place: Iran: Karaj | collected 2018-10 | reverse complement strand
CCCTTCTTCGATCAGACGGACCATTCCCGGCAGTGCTATCTCGATTACCTCCCTGCCCGGCAGATATCTGCGGTAGGCATGGCTGTTTACAGTAAAACTGGTTGCCAGAACGATCACCTTCTCAGCATCCACTGTCTTGGCTGTAGTCTCTATGATGCGGTAGGTCTCCACACCCGGAAAATCCAGTTCCAGTGAGCTTATCGTGTTGCAGGCAATGAGCACTTTCTTTATCCGGTGACGGCGGAAAAAGGCCATGTTTTCTCCGGCTATTGCGACCAGCTCTTCCCTGCTCTTGTTACCGTAGGGAACATTCTTCTGGTCTGCCAGATAGACAAGATCCTGCTTTGGATATTTTTCATGAATGTGATTCAGAACGTCGTAACCGCCTAATCCCGAATCAAATACACCGAGTCTGCTCATGTGGAAGTCCTTTCTGCATAACGTTTTAATTATAGTACATTGAAACTGTTTTGCCTATGCGAATCTTTCAATGAATTCATCTTCGGAAATAACGGGAATGCCCAGCTGTCTGGCCTTCTGATTCTTTCCGGAAGTTGAGTTTATGTCGTTGTTTATCAGGAAGCTGGTCTTTCCGGTTACGGAACCGGTAACCTTTCCTCCCTGTGATTCAATGTATGCCTTAAGTTCATCTCTGTTTTTGTAGTGATAGACATCGCCGGTCACTACAAAGATAAGCCCTTCGCATCTGTTGCCGGCAGCTTCGTGGGTTTCCTGAACCACCGTTATTTCCTTCAGAAGATTGTCCAGTTCCCTACTGTTTCGCTCATCTTTAAACCAGCCGACTACCGAACGGCTCTTCTCGGGTCCGATACCGTCTATTGAAGCCAGAAACTCTTCATCGTCTGCGTTTTCACACTTCTCGACAAGGTCTTCAAAGCGGTAAGTTCCCAGCAGCTTCTTAGCTACATCCGGTCCGCACAGCGGTATTGTCAGAGCGACCATCAGTTTTTCGGCATCAACGCTGCGGCTGTTTTCAACTGACTGCAGAATGTTGGCTTCACTTCTTTCACCGAAGCCGTCCATCCGGCTGATCCCTCCCCTGTGGTCCTTCAGCTTGTAGATATCCGCGTTTTCCCTGATCCAACCCATGTTGACAAAACGATAGATGGTCTGCTCACTGACGCCGTCCATGTCGACACCGAACTTTGAAACAAAGCGGCCGAACTTTTTCAGCTTCTTGGCGCTGCAGTCAGGGTTGGTACAGACAAGTGTCTTGGTTGCACTGACATCGCTGATTCTGATTCTGGTGGCACTGCCGCAGACCGGACAGGTTTCCGGTATATGCAGTGAATCTACGGTCTTATATACCTTGATTACCTTTGGAATGATCTTGTTGGCTTTAATGACGGCGATCTCAGTTCCTTCTCCCCCAATGCCCAGTCTTTCACATTCGCTGATGTTGGCCAGGGAAGCTCTCTTAACAACCGTACCCTCCAGATCGACCGGATCAAAGATGGCTACAGGAGTGATGGTCGAAGCAGCACATGACCATTCTATCTGTCTTAAGACGGTATCAGCTGATTCATCCTGCCACTTGAAGGCATATCCGGCTCTTGTTGCATGATGACCTGTTACTGAACCGGTGGATGCATAGACTGTATCGTCATATCCTATGACCAGTCCGTCAACAGGGTACGGATTAATCTTGTTTACAACCTTGCGTGTCCATTCGTCAATGGACTTTCTGATGGAATGTTCATCAGGATGCTCAATGTATTCTCTTTCAACAGGCTTGAATCCCAGCTTGACAAGACAGTTCATTCTGTCACCCCAGGAAGGCATTTCCTCATCTAAGTGGACCAGAGTAAACGGTATCCAGCAGATGTGTCTTCTGGCTACCTCGTTGACATCCTTGAGGTTAAGGGAACCGCTGGCAAGATTACGCGGATTGGCATAGTCTTCATCTGATTCCATGATGAACTGCTCAAAGTCATCGTAGGAAATGACGGCCTCGCCTCTGATGACCAGGTGTCCTTTATAGTCTATTTTATTGGGAATTCCGGAGATGGCTCTCGCAAGATGGGTGATGTTTGTGCCAACGTGACCATTACCGCGGGTAACGATCTTTGACAGCTTTCCGTTGTCATATGTCACAACAAGAGTCAGGCCGTCAAGCTTCCAGGAAATCCATATGGGGCGCATTTCCGCCCATTTGACTAAGTCTTCGACTTTCTTTGTTTTGGCCAGTGAGAGGGCTGAAAATTCGTGCTCCTCCTTCTGACCGGCAACGGAATCCTCCGAAACGTTCTGTGTGGGAGAATCGGGATATATAACGCCTGTCTGTTCTTCCAGCAGTTTCAGTCTGTCAAACAGAGCATCCCATTCATAGTCAGTCAAAAGTTCTCCCCTGCCGTTATAGTAGGCATCAGAGGCTTCATTCATCTGAGTAATAATCTGTTGCATTTCAAGAAGCTTATCATCCATAAAAGTCACCATATTCCCTCATGATAATTATACTATGAAACGGGCCAAATGGGTCAGAAGTATGAACCATATTATCAGTCAGAACGGACTTTACACACAGTTAAACAACATTCAGAAGACAACGAATAAAGGGCATCAGACGATGCCCTTTTAATACGCAGATAATGCTTTTATTATCTCTGGCTCAATGGCTGCTTGTCGGCTATCTTCAGGAAGATGAATCCCAGGAAGAAGAATATCGCCATGGCAGCTACGGCTACGTTGATTGAGCCGCCGGCCAGCTTGACACCGGCGATAACGGCTGAGCCTAAGAATGAAGCGCCCTTTGAGAAGATATCGTAGATACCGAAATACTCACCGCTGTTCTGCGGAGGAATGATCTTTGAGAAGTAGCTTCTTGACAGTGACTGTATTGAACCCTGGAAGCAGCCTACGCCGAATGCCAGGATGCCGAAGTCAAGCAGTGTGTGCAGGAATAAGGCATACAAGCATACACAGAAGTAGCCTACGATACATACCAGGATCAGAGGTACTGTATCATACTTCTTTGATAATCTGGCGAATACGAGTGATCCGCAGAAAGCAACGACCTGGGTAGCCAGCAGGAATACGACCTGTCCTACTGTCGGCAATCCTAAGTCTGTACCGATGTTGATGCAGTTGTCGATGATAGTGCCTACACCGTCGATATATAGGAAGAAGGCTAACAGGAAGAACAGTACTTTCTTGTCTTCAATGGCGATCTTCTTGACGGTGTTGAAAATCTTGGCGAATACTTTTCTGATGGCATGCTTCTCAGGCTCTACATAGTAGATCTGCTTGTATTCTTTGATAAGAGGCATTGTTACCAGCCACCACCAGATGCCTGTTACGGCAAAGCCGATGATCTTTCCGACATACGGTGAGAAAAGCATCAGTTCAGGTTTTAAGCCGCCGCTTACGACATAAGCGATCATGGCTACGGTAAACGGAATGCATGAACCGATATAGCCCCAGGCATAGCCGTATGATGATACTTCGTCCATGCGGTCTTCTGTTGTAACGTCATTCAGCATGGAGTCATAGAATGTCAGTGAAGCAGAATAGAATATCTTTGTCAGAACGAAAACCACAATGAATAATACCCAGCTTGTGGCGAAACCGTTGATGATACAGCCGATTACACCTAAGGCAACTGCGGTGGTGAAGAAGATCTTCTTGGTATCCTTGTGGTCAGCAATGGCGCCGCAGACAGGTCCCAGCAGAGCAACAACTATTGTAACAACAGCAATGGCTATTGACCAGTAAGCCGTAGCCTTGTCACCAGATATCTGTCCCGGGTTTGTTCCGATAGCCAGATCCTTAAACCAGATAGGAATCAGGGAACAGGCCAGCATTGTGAACGCACTGTTGCCTACATCATAGAGAACCCATGCTCTTTCACTCTTAGTCAGATTCTTAAACATATTATTAAATCTCCCTTAAAAATTTTGCTTCTGAAACATCTTCAGAAATAAACTTATCATATTTATATTAGCATATTTGACACTTGTTTAATCAGTTATATTTTTCACAAAACGTCTTTTTATATGAAAAAGGCCGTTCTCGCAGCCTTTTTACTCTTACAGTTTTGTATCGTCGACGCTGTCAAGATACTCTCTAGCATCTTTTACAACGTCCTTTATGCATCCGTCTTCAAACGGGTTCTTGAGTCCTGCTTCCCTGACCAGTCCGGTGAAGGATAATGTTCCGCCAAGGCTGCACAGATGGAGATAATCTCTCCAGCTGTTTGGATCATGGTGGTAGTTACGGCTCCAGAACTGCAGAGCACATACCTGTGCCAGTGTGTAGTCAATGTAGTAGAACGGAGACTCAAAGATGTGTCCCTGCGCATACCACCAGCAGCCCTTCTCCAGGATCGGAGCTCCTTCAAAGTCCTCATATGGTTTATACATGCTTTCAAGTTCATGCCAGCACTGTTTTCTTTCTTCCGGTGTCCACTGCGGATGGTTGTAAACTTCATGCTGGAAGTGGTCAACCAATACGCCGTAAGGCAGGAAGCTGAGTGCGTCACTTAAGTGGTAGAATTTGTACTTCTGTTCGTCTTCCTTAAAGAACAGGTTCATCCACGGCCAGGCATTGAATTCCATACTCATGGAGTGGATCTCCGCTGATTCCATGGTCGGCCACTGTGTAGCTGCGACAGGAATGTTGCGGCTCATGTAGTACTGGAACGCATGTCCTGCTTCATGAGTCAGTACGTCGACGTCTCCGCTGGTGCCGTTGAAGTTGGCAAAGATGAACGGAACCTTGTAAATCGGAATGGATGTGCAATAGCCGCCCATTTCCTTGCCGTCACGGCTCTTAAGATCCCACAGTTCGCCGTTAATCATGGTATCGATGAATTCACCTGTTTCCGGGCTCATTTCATGGTACATCTTTCTGGCAGCTTCAATCAGTTCTTCATAGGTGCCCTTTGGTGTCGGGTTTCCAGTGCTGAAATTGAAGGCCTTGTCATAGTATCTTACCTTGTCCAGTCCCAGTCTTCTGGCTTTTCTTTCTTCCAGTTCAGCTACGACCGGTGTGATGTCTTCCAGAATCTGGCGGCGGTAATTGGCTACCATTTCCTCGTTATAGTCAAGACGGTACATCCTGATATAGCCCAGTTCTGTAAAGTTTTTATACCCGAGCTCATGAGCGATCTGATCTCTGACTTTTACCAGATCATCATAGATGCGGTCAAATTCGGCTTCATGATCCTGGTAGAATTTCAGTCTGCCATCCCAGCCCTTCTTACGGGTCTCTCTGTCCTTGTCATTTGTCAGTTTAGAAATGGTAGACAGATTATATGTCACACCGTCAACTTCGATCTGTGCGCTGGCTTTCAGTTTGCCGTATTCGCTGGCCAGAACGTTTTCCTTCTGTAACAGCGGTACGACCTTCTCATCAAAGGCCTTGATTTCGAATTCGGCCATTTTGAAATAGACTTCCGGAATTACATCATATAACTCTTCCTTAAATGGACATTCAACGCAGATTTTTGCGACTTTGGAAGAGAATACCTGATAATTAGGCCCATATTCATCCCAATAGTCATTCTCAGTGCTGTAGAATTCATCCTTGGTATTAATCGAGTGTCTGACAGAACTTAAAGTACCCATCAGTTCCACTTCTTCAGTTACTTTTTCGATTTCCCAGAAGACTTCCATGAAACTATCCTTGTTGTCAGCCTTTTCGAGTCTGGCAATCAGGTCTTCCATTTTGGCTTTTACTTCTTCATAATCAGGTCTCTTGTACTCAAACTCACTAAATTTCATTTTTTCTAACCTCCAGTTTCTTAAGCCAGGTATTCTTGCGGTAATAAGCAATATTAACCAGGGCTTTTAATATGTTAAGTCCTTCCACTGTTCCATATAATACATAATACGGCACTTTTACGTAACGTGAAAGAACTATGCTTGCTACCATCTGTATTCCCAGGGCAAACAGTCCGTCGGTGAGGAATACACCGCGGCTGTCTCCACCTATCTTAAGGGTATTATATATTGCCGGAACCGCAAAGGCCAAACCGCCTGTTACGGCTCTTATAAGCAGCAGTTTCACTGCCATGTCATACAGATCTCCTTCAAGGGAGTAAAAACGCGGGATAATCGGAATCAATGCCAGCATTATCAGCATCTGGGCAAGATGATAAATGCCCGTGATTCTAAGGATCTGGCTGCCGTTTTCACGGGCCTGTTCAAAGTTGCCCTTTCCCAGCTGCCCTCCTATAAGGAACCCGACAATTGCAGGACACGCCTGATGCACGGAGAAATTAAGCATTCCTATATTGTAGGCAACCGTATAACAGGCCAGATATTCTTCATTGGCATAGCTGTAGCTCTGGACTATTACCATGTAAGCCGCGGCATAGATTATTTCATTTGTTATAAGCGGGATGCCCTTTTTAATGATGGCAGTTTTTTCGTGGCCTTCCAGAGGAACGGACGGAATCTTGAATTTGAATGGTGACTCCCCATGGTTAAGCATGGTTAACAGAAACAGACTTTCAATGACTCTTGCCAGAAGTATGGCCAGCGAAGCCCCTGCCACACCCATGTTCATGTGCAGGTAATCGGAAACAAGCAGTATTGAGAAGAATACCGTGCATCCGCAGTTTATGGCGTTGCTGATCATGGCCATCTTGCTGTGGCCGATAAAGGAAAAAACGCCGTTCCAGAGAAGATTCAGAACATACGGAATAAACGTCCAGCTGAAAAACTTCAGATATTCTACCGCATACTCAATAATCTCCGGGTCCTTGACATATAACAGGCAGAACGGCCTGGCAAAGAAGAAAACAGCTATGGAATAAAGCAGTCCCATAATAAACGAGAAGTTTGTTCCAAACCTGATTATCTGATTAACTTTACTGATGTTGCCTTCCCCGTAATATTGGGAAATGAAGATGAGAAAACTGCTGGTGATGCCAAGCGCCAGCATGTAGAATACAGCATATGTTTCATTGGCAACCGTATAGCCGCTCATGGCCTTTTCGTCAAGGTTTCCTATCAGAGCGATGGTAAGATTACTGGCGAAATAGGTAATGAAATGGGAAACGATCATCGGAAAGCCGATTTTAAAGTATGATTTGTATAACTTCCGTGATATATATTCCTTTTTCATAAAATATATTTTATATTAAAAACCCCTTTTAAATAAAGGGTGTCTTTTGTAAAAGAACACAAAAAAAAACAGGATCGATATTATGGTGATCCTGTTTCTGTGTTGATTGTTATTCGCCTTTTACTACTTCAGCTTCCGGAGCGTTTCTTCTTACGCTTTCGATACCGTTCTTGCAGCCGGCCTTCTGTGCATAGCCTTCGCTTGCGAGAATGATTTCACCATTTCTGGCTTTCAGTCTGAATCTGAATTCGCCGGCCTTGTCGACATACATTTCGAACTTCGGGTTCTTTACCTTTTCGAATTCTTCAACTGTCTGGTCTTCAACCTTAGCTGCTAATGCGTTCTTTCTTACGCTCTTGATGCCATTAGCCAGGCCGCTTCTTGATGCATATACTTCTGAAACGCCGATGACTTCGCCATTTCCTGCAAGAAGATTGAATCTTCTACCAGTTTTAACCTCTTTAACTACGAATTTTCCCATATTGTCCTCCTAAAAAATCCTTTGTTTTCTTAATTATAATACAATGTACTCTGTTTGTGTACTCTGTTTAACCGATTTTTTTAAGCTTTATACGCCGTTTTTCCGCCGATTATGGTGTACTTGACATTATAGTCATCATCCATCAGCACAAAATCGCTTCTTCTGCCCTTTTCAATCTTTCCTCTGTCGGTAATATCCAGACAGCCTGCCACATTCTCCGTAAAGATGCTGGCAACCTCCTCACTGCTGAGGCCAACAAGGTTTCTGGCCTTATACATTATCTGATTCATGGTGTGGTTACCGCTGTGGATCGTGCCGTTTTCATCAGTGATAAACCCATCCTTGGCTATTATGATGCTGCCGTCCTCCAGAGTATATCTTCCCTCAGGCAGTCCTGACGGAGCAGACAGATCAGTAAGGCCATAGACGTGGTTGAGCCCCTTGACCTTAATCAGGAATCTGCACCAGTACGGTGATACATGATAGGAATCAAGAGTCAGCTGGCATCTGATTCTGTCATCATACATGATTCCGACATCAGGTCCGTCAACACGGTGATGCATGGGCTCAAAGCCGTTGAACATGTGCGTTGTCTGGTTGAGTCCCAGATCAGCTGCCTTAACGATCGTTTCGGCACTGGCTTTAGTGTATCCGGCTTCGGAATGTACCCTGGAGCTCTCATGAAGCCATTTCAGGTATTCCATGGAGCCTGGCAGCTCAGGAGCTATGCCGATAAGGCAGACATCGCTCAGATCATTATCCGTCATAGCCAGAGTATGTTCCTTTGAAGGAAGCGTATCATGCCGGTGGTTAAACGATGAGTGGTGATTGGGATTCTGATAGGTTCCCTCAAAGTGGAACATGAAAGGATCTGCACCGTCAACATCCTTACGTATTTTTCTTATGAGTCTAACACACTCGGCATATTCTTCCACGGTCAGATCACCCAGAGTCGGCATGATGCTTGTTACACCGTTTTCCACTACCTTTTTGCATATATATCTGGCTTGTGTTTCCGGGTCACCGTATTTTGCCCAGGTCTCAGGTTCAACATTGGCCGTGAAGCTGCGCATGAACCCGCCGTGGATATGACAGTCAATTATACCGGCATACAGGTACAGTCCCTTGCCGTCTATGACTTCTTCACCTTCCTTCTGAAGGTTTTTTCCTATCTCCAGAATCTCTTTTTCATCACAAAGAACATCACTCTTTTCAAAGTGACCGTTTATGAATACATCAGCATTTTTTATTAACATATACTACCTCATAGGACTGCATCTGCAGCCCATTATTTACTTCCTGTTTCCTGTAACGGCAGACATGTCAAAATCCACAAAGTTCTTTAGATCTTCGGGATCGTATTCAGCCTCAAAAGGATGTACCCCATATTCTCTTATCAGTTTCTGGGCAATGGACAGATTCTTAATGACCGGATCGATCATTAGCAGGTCCATGTCCATAATGAAATCATAACTGTCTTCCGTTAAAAACCAGATGGTATGCTTGCTGTCGTGCGGATACATCTTGATTTCTCTTGAAACCATGATCTCCCCTTCTTCATCATAGTCAAATACCGGCAGATCGATCTGGGACAGTTCTTCCCATATCTCCAGGTTTTCCGGATCTTCCTCGGTCGCCGGATCGAAATCATAATGAATCGTTATCGTGAGCGCCTTTAAAACAGGATTGGCATTCTCAATCCTTATGAAATACGGGAGAAGCTCCCTCTTGTAATCGATCTGTTCAAATTCCCTAATAAACTGGTATGAGTTGTATTCATGATTGTAGACAACAGCCCCGTATTTGCGGATCTCTGAATTGAATTCCTTTATGAATTCGCACTGCGGATCGGATATATCAACTATTTGATTTAAATATACGTTTCTCATATAATCACCAATAATATTTTAGCATAATTGCCTGTAAACTGTTATAATACTATCGTGTCCTTGTAGCTCACTTGGATAGAGCGAACGCCTCCTAAGCGTTAGGTAGTGGGTTCGATTCCCGCCAAGGACGCCATTAATCCGGGATGTAGCACAGCTTGGTAGTGCACTTGGTTAGGGACCAAGGGGTCAGGGGTTCAAATCCCCTCATTCCGACCATTGAAACAAAAGCCTCTTCCGTTTTAGTGCTGAAGAGGCTTATATTATTAATAGGAGGCTGACCTTATGAGAAGAAAAGACCGTGAAATCACAGACCTGTCAGAAATAAAAGGCATAATAGACAGAACAAAGATCCTGCATCTGGCCATGTTTGAAGAAGAATACCCCTATGTAGTCCCCCTTCACTACGGATATGAAATGAAAGATGAACTGCCGGTATTTTATTGCCACAGCGCTAATGAAGGTCACAAGCTTGATCTTATCAGACGCAATCCCAACGTGACCGCAGAACTTGAGTGCGATGTTGAGCTGATAGATGCCGGGGATGATCCCTGCTCATACGGTTCTTACTTTGCTTCCGTCATTGCCCGCTCTAAGGCGGAAATAATCGATGATGAGGCTGAAAAAATACATGCTCTGAAGGTATTCATGCTGCATCAGACCGGCCGGAGTTTTGAGTTTACGTCCAGAATGGCGGCTGGTGTAACGGTAATTAGAATTACACCGGTACAGCTGACAGCAAAAGCAAAAAAGAAGCAACAATAAAGCCCTGTTTCCAGGGCTCTTTTTTTGATTAGTAATTGAGTGCTGCTTCCAGAGCGATTTCCATCATCTTGGTGAAAGCGGTCTGTCTTTCCTCAGCTGTTGTTTCCTTGTGTGTCAGGATATGGTCAGAAACAGTCAGAACACAGGCACCCTTCTTGCCAAGCTGTCTGGCATTGTGGAACAGGGCAAATGATTCCATTTCAGCACATAATGTGTGCAGTTCTGCGGCTCTTCCACCCTCGCCGCCTTCGTCAATATAGAATACGTCGGATGAATTAATGATACCCTTCTTGATAGGATAGCCTAACTTTTCAGCGGCTTCTTCCAGATGTCTGTTGAGCTCAGGGTCAGGATACTTGATGTCGCTGGTATCGCCGTTCTGTGATCTGCCGTATGTAGATGTGCTGTAGGCTGCTTCAGCCAGGATTACATCATAAACGTCAACTTCAGGAACCATAGCACCGGTCGTGCCGATTCTGATGATGGCATCTACATCGTAGAACTTGAACAGTTCATATGAATAGATACCGATGGAAGGCATGCCCATGCCGCTTCCCATAACGGATACGCGATGGCCCTTATATGTGCCGGTATAGCCCAGCATTCCTCTTACATGGTTGAATTCAACAGGGTTCTCCAGATATGTCTCTGCAACGACCTTGGCCCTTAACGGATCTCCCGGCATCAGGACGACCTTTGCGATATCGCCCACATTAGCTGAATTGTGAGGTGTACTCATTATAATCTCCTCCTTTTATTATCTCTATCACTGTGTGATTATAATTACTTCTTCTTTCTTAAGAATACCATAAAACAGGCATTCTATCAATTGCGGTGCGGGCGTCAGCTCTTCTTTCGGCTGCGTTTTTCCGTCTTTCCGTTCTCCCTCTCGGTAATGCGGAAGACAACACCTTTTTCCAGGTTTTCAGCATCAATGTTATAGCCGTATGCCTGACAAACTTTATGGCAGATGCTTAAGCCCAAGCCGAATTTTCCCTTGGTTCCCTTTTCAAACGGCTTGAACAGCCTCTGCATGCGCTCCTCAGAAATCGGAGTACCGTCATTGGCAACGCTGAGTTCACCCTTCTTCAGTTCCATGGTTATATTGGTTTCCGCATAACGCATTGCATTATCCAAAAGGTTCTCTACGACGACTCTCCAGCTTTCCTCATCACCTCTGAAGAATGTATTCTCCAGACGGCAGTCAATGCTGATGTCAGGCCTGATCATCTTAAGAGACAGGATAACCTTCTCAATCACTGACTTCATGTCCGTTTCCTTGTCGGTATCCTTTTCCTGATCCATGACATAGTCAAGTCTGTTAAGGAACAGCAGGCTGTGTACTTTCTGTTCCAGACGGTCGGCATTATCGATTATTACGTCAACGCTCTTTTCCAGCGTATCATACGGATATACACCGTCCTTTATGCTTTCGGCATAGGACTTGATGGTTGCGATAGGAGTCTTGAGGTCATGGGAAATGTTATGGACCATCTCTTCCTTGGTCTCATACTGGTGCTGAAGTTCCTCTCTTAAGGAAACAAGCTCATGAGCCAGGTCACCGATCTCGTCCCTTCTTTCAATGGTAAGAACGGCATCCTCGCCCTTTCTGATCTTATTGATGTAGTTGCGGATCTGCTGAAGAGGCGCTACGACGCTTAATGTCCATAGCAGGAACATCAGGAACATCACGCTGACTACTATGGCACTGGTATTGGAAACGCTGCTTAGCAGTCTTGCTTCAATGCGTGTGGCATAGCTGTTGGCAACCAGAGAAACTATCGTACGGTTACGGTCAATCTCAAAAGCCCGGTAATAGAATCCGCCGGCAGTATCAACGTGCCCTTCAAGAATGGATTCCTCCATGCCTTTAACGACTGTCTGTATTTCCGCAACCAGTTCATCGTTCATCTGCTGATTACCGTAGTAGGTCTTAAGAACGCCTCTGTTAAAGACCATGTGAAGCATCTCATAGTCAATGCCAAACTGGGGGTTGACTGTCTGTGACTCATCCATGGTCGCCACGATGTTTTCCTGGGATCTCTTCAGAGATTCCATTACCTGGCTGGTTACAAATCCGTCAATGTTGCCACGCAGATAGACGGTAAAAAAAAGTATCAGCACAAACGCAAAGATAAAAACTATCACTGACAGCTGCTGAACCAGACTTAATTCTGTAAGGGATTTGAAAAACTTACGCATTTAATCCAACCTGTATCCGAACCCGTATAGAGTATGTATGCTGAGATTGGGGAGTTTCTTTCTCAGTCTTCTCAGAGTGTCATCTACTACTCTGTCGGAGCCGAAATAGTCCATTCCCCAGATTTTGTTAAGTATGTCTTCACGCGAGAACGCAGCACCCTTATTGTGGACGAACAGAACCAGCAGTTCAAACTCCTTGGTTGTCAGTTCTACTTCGTCTCTACGATCAGCGGTGGTCACTTTACGCTGCTTTTCATCAATATAATAACCGTCAACTTCGACAAGAGCATCCTCACGGTAAGCTCTCTTCATGATGTTATTAACACGCAGGATGACTTCCTTCATGTTGAAAGGCTTGGTGATATAGTCGTCACTGCCCTTTTCAAGTCCGATGATGCGGTCAAACTCCTTGTCACGGGCACTGATGAAAATGACTGGTACTTCACGGTTGTTCTTGATGATTTCAAACAGATCAAAGCCGCTCTTTTCGTCAAGCATGATATCCAGCAGCCACATGTGAATGTCAGTGTCAGCCACATGCTGCAGCGCTTCTTCATATGAGTAATAGGAGCGTACTTCATAGCCTTCCTTTTCCAGATAGGCGGTCATGAGTTCATTCAGGTCTTTCTCGTCATCAACAATCGCAATTATTCTCTTCATACTAACCTCTGATATTATTTTACCATATGAAAAACGGTTTTACTTTGCAACTTTATGCAGGTATTGCGTGAACAGTTCGTTGTTGTAATCATCGTTGAATGGCGGCAGTTTTTCTTCCTTCAGGTGCAGGATTTCCACCATGTATTTTTTCAGTATGCTGTCTATCTCTTCGGGATAGTTCATCTCTGCAGAGTGCTGCGCATACTCGTCTTCATCCAGAAGTATGTAACTGCCGTCCGGAAAGATCTTGTAGTCAAGATCGTAGTCGATGTATTTGATGCCCTCACCGTCATAAAGAGCCGGAGAAGCCAGATTGCAGTAGTAATATGTTCCCGATTCCCTTAACATGGCAATGACATTGAACCATTTGTGTGTATAGAAATAGCACAGTGCCGGTTCCCTGGTATACCAGAAATGATTGTCATCGTCCTGTACGGCGGTTTTGTTGGTTACCACGACAAAATGGTCATCATCCGCTTCCAGGACAAAACCAAGGTCCCACTTTCTGCGGATGTGACCGTCGTGCTTATAGCTGTACATGCTGATATAAGTACCGGGTTCAGGAATCATTTACTCTCCTTATTTGTTTTTAATAACTGGCTTTAATGCCTCATAAAGCAGCGGCACTACGACAAGGTCAAGAATGCAGGTAGGAATCATATAGCCTGCCTGGTAACTTATCGAGCCTCCCAGATCAGCCCCAAAGGAAATCATACCGCTGGCTGTTGAACAGATGAAGCGGAAGATGCTGGTAATCAGAATGCCTGTATAGAAAACGCCGAAATTCGGGAACAGGCTGGCTAATCCGTAGCCCATATAGGCAATAATATAGTCAAGCAACAGGCTCGGTATGGCACCGTACCAGTTCATTGAACCTGTAACATACATAAGAAACAGTGTAACTACACAGTTCAGAAGCCCCTTCTGCCATCCCAGATGATATGTTGCCAGAAGAATGGCAACAGTACCTAAGCCAAGTTTACCGCCCTGCGGTAAGGCAAACAAGGAAACGGCATTGGTAATGTAGTCAAGAACAACATACATTGCGGCATATAATGCAATGTAAACAAGGTCTCTAGTCTTCAATTTCATAAAAAAACACCTCCATGGGCGTAGAGGAACTCCCTACGCTAGCTTTAACTAGATCAGGTAATAAGGGTAACTCTCTCAGCTTACGCACCCCTGTCCTGTTTTAATTATACGCCATTTATGAAAGGTGTCTATATCATTTTATAATCGCGGTAAAGACCCTCATAAACCATTCTGTCATACGGAATCGCCAGGAAATCGCGCGGTTTTGCCAGAGCGGTGTCCTTGTTGAAGACGTATGCCCCGCTCTCATTTAGCACTTCTGCCACGAAGGAACTACAGACATATCTATTATGGAATCTGGGCGGTATGCCAAACAGATTCATGAAGACACCGAAGTAATCATAGCCGTAATCGGACTTATTAGCCAGCATTCTCTCAATTCTGCTTTTAATGATTTCATACTGTTCATCGGTAACTGACAACTCATAAATGCGGCAGCCGGTATTATCAAAATACGAAAAGAACGGACCGTCCTGCTTCTCCACCGCAAAACCGCCCACCAGGAAGTTGTGAGTTCTCAGACGTCCGAAACTGTAAGTCATGTAACAGTCCTCATCCAGAGCCAGTGCCACATGGCTGTACTGGTAACGGGTCAAGACTTTTATCACACGGCTGGGCAAGGACCAGCTTTGCATCAATAGTATGTAAACCTTCTTCATATGGTCATAATTATACTATAAAGAACGATTATTGTGTTAAAATGTTCACATGACAAAACAGGAATTATATGAAAGTATTCTGGCCATGGGAGATAGTCTTCTGCAGGGACAGAAATACGAATGCACGATATTAGCAAACTCCAGCGCCCTGCTTTATCAGGAACTGCCTGACCTGAACTGGGCAGGTTATTATGTGCTTAAAAACGGTAAGCTGATCCTTTCTTCATTCCAAGGCAAGGTCGCCTGCATGGAAATACCACTGGGGAAAGGCGTGTGCGGTACCGCAGCACATACAGGCCAGACACAGCTGGTTAAGAACGTTCACGAATTCCCCGGACATATTGCCTGTGACAGTGCCAGCAACTCCGAGATAGTCATACCGCTTACCGTCAACGGCAAACTGTATGGTGTGCTGGACATCGATTCACCGCTTATTGGACGCTTTGATCAGACAGACAGAGAATATCTTGAAAAGTTCTCCAAGATCATATGCTCCCTGCTGGAAAATGCTGAATAAAAACAAGAACTGACCTGAGTCAGTTCTTTTTATACTATGTGTCTTTTTCTGAGATAGTCCGCTGTAAAGTCGACGGTCTCTTTGAATTTCATCAGACGGCATGTACTGTCAGCAATCTTTCCCAGTCTGACAAGACCTGCAGCCTCCATGGCATGGCCTATTTCAATGTATTCATCACTGTCATACTCCAGATCCAGATACTGATTCCATTTTCTTATGCCGTTGTCCTCGGTAGCACCGCCTTCCATAATGACTGGTCGTATGCCGGAGAGAACTTCTCCCAGATGCATCGCCGTACATCTGTCATAATCAACACCAATTAGCAGGATATAGGCTGGCAGCTTGTACATCTCACCTAAAGGTGAATTCAGGCCTAGGGAAAAATCCAGATCATGCTTATGGGTTATAAGCTTGCCATAGCGTCCGTATGCGGCAAAAGCAGCCTTTGGATGCGAAGAACGGTATACACCGGTACGGCGGTTAAAGTTGTTTATGACGGCTCCCATGCCGGAATACTCACTCTGGTCTGCTCTGAAAGCCGGGATTGAAGAGCGAACCTCTTCCCACAGTGATCTGTCAACCGGTGGATTCTCCCAATAGGAAGGCTCACTGTTTTCCCAGGCCTGAATGGGCATGACAAGAGTACCGTCATAGCCTACTGCTTCCAGCAAGGAATCAACAACGGTCTGTGCTCCACCAACGACATAACCGAGAGATTTCATGGATGAATGTACTTCCAGAATCATGCCTTCCGTCACTCCCAGTTCTCTCAGCTGCCTCAGCATCTCTTTCTTTGTTACGATCTTACTGACCATCTCACGGGATTGCATGGTTATCCTCCAGCCATCTTAACAGCTTTCCATATGACAGCAGAGTATCATCGTCATTTTCATTCATGGCTGTTACTCTGCCGTTATCTACGACATATACCGTCGGGGTCCATTCCAGTGTATAGAGATAATTATAAGTAAGATTCTTGATCTCATCACTGTCATAGTCCGTGACATCCATATAATAAACCTTCACGCCCCATTTTTCACAGACCTGTTCCATAACAGGTCTGAACTTGGCACAGGTTTCACAGGTCTGGGTACCGCAGAACAGTACGAAATCCTGTTTGTTTTCAAACATTTCCAGAATCTCAGCAGGTTTCTTTTCTACTATGTATTCCTTCTTTGTGCACCCTCCAACAAGTGCAACTAGCAGGATCAGGAATACCACTATAATCTTTCTAAGCATGTTACAATAGTCTCCCTGCATACTCTTTCATACATCTTTTCCAACATCTCTTCACTGTTGTTGCGGTTAACGGAATCTTCACTCATCAGGGCTATGCAGCTGTTGCTGACGGCATAGCGTAAACTGTCGAGGAAACTTTTATCGTGATACTGCCCGTATATGTACCCTGCCATGAAAGCATCGCCGGCACCGGTGGTGTTTTTTATGTCGATATCAAGGGTACTGATATGGTAAATTTCTTTGCCTCTTCTGGCAATTACGCCTTCACCGGCCATGGAAATGACAATGCTTCCGACACCGGCTTTATTAAAGTACTCCAGCATGTCATCATAGCTTTTCGGTCCATGAATCGTGAGTCCTGATATTTCTTCAGCCTCCAGAAGATTGGGTTTGAGCATCTCTAATCTATTTAACAAACCCCTTATTTTACGGGCCTTTGTGGTTGATATGGGGTCAACAAATATCCTACAGCGGCAGGCAGCAGTCAGTGCTTCAAGCTGTTCTACCGTTAGGTTGGTGTCCAGTACCGCAAGGTCATCTTTATCAGCTTTGCTCAGTACTTCTGCTACTTTTTTCACGTCAAGATGGCTTAAGATCTCCATGTCTGCTATGGCTACGGACATCTCTCCGTCAGGCTGGCATATGGCTATGTATAGTGATGACCCGCAGTCTTCAATGACCTGACAGTGCTGTATGTCCAGACCGCTTTCAACACAGTCTTTTCTTATTCTGTCCGCAAAGCTGTCTGTTGACAGGGCGGTAATATACGATACCGGTAATCCGAGTCTGGCTAGATTGACAGCTACATTATGAGCTACTCCTCCCACGCTGTAATGAACATGCCCTGGGTTGGAATCACAGGAAATGAGCTCCTTTTCACTCTTGGCAATAATGTCGATATTTGCTCCGCCTACTACATAAATCTTTCTCATTTTCTCACCAGAAGCGAGTCAAACTCCTTCCTCAGATTATATCTGAGCCTTTCCAGTTCCTTTTGCGTCATCTCTCTCTCGGTCGCATCGTGTGTGTTTACAGTCCCCTCATGAAAATCTATCAGTTTTCCTTCCTGAATATACAGTACTGAAGGTGCCCTGAGTATAGGTTTGCCGTCTTTGTCTATTTCTACAAATTCACGGCACAACTCACCCACCTCATCAATGCGCTTAAGGTCATCTTCACTCTGATTAAGAATGTCCAGATACCAGACCTTCATGTCCTTTTCTCTGATGATCTCATCCAGTACAGGAATAAGGTCAAGACACCATTCGCAGTTGTCTCTGCCTATATATACTATCGTTGTCTTTCCTTCAGCAAAAAACGCCAGCAGCTCTGTAATGGTAAGATCGTAAAAGTCTCCGTTTTCAATGCCGTATCCGCTCATGTCGGATGCCGTGCCGGAAGGCTGCTGGTAATCTATCGTCTTTCTTTTCTGACAGCCCGTAAGAACAAGCAGGACTGCCAGCACTATAAGAAGTTTTTTCATAAGCCTATTTTAACACTCAGTTAACAAAAACGTACAGAATATCTTCCACCTGGTATAACTGGAAGCATTTGTGTATCTGTCTTTCTTATACCATTTTACCATAAAAAGAGATTTCCTCAGAAATCTCCTGTTTCTTTATTCGGGCTTGCGGAACGGAAACTGATGAGCGCCCTTTTCATCTTCATATGTTATCATTCCGTCTTTAAGAGTGGCGTTGTTTACTTCCGCAAGCTTGCGATAGTATTCAAACTTTTCCTTCTTTTTCTCGTCATATTTTCCGGGGTTGTCGCTGGTCAGAAGGATTCCGCCAAACAGAGCATTGACAGTGGCCAGATATTCCTTTTCACTGCCTGTAAGGCTGATATTGTCATCACGCAGGAAGAAGACATCCGGGTCATTCAGGAAAGCCCTGCCATTAAGCTGCCTTCTGTAAACTGTATTGTCTATTGCGTGTCTGGTTGATACCCTCTCCAGGTGAGCCAGGTGCATTATAATTCTGTCATCCCAGTCCAGAGCTACGTCACAGCTGATGCGGCAGTAGTCAACCAGGCCAAATGCGGGCATCAAAGGTACCCCGCACCCTAAGATCAGCTTCTCACCGCAGATTTCTCTTATAAACTGCATCTGCTGGTGCATTCTGCCTGCTCTGGTAGCTTTTTCGGTTCCAAAAGGAGCACCTGCATACAGGAAGTCCAGTTTTACCAGATCAAATCCCCAGTCATCAAATACTCTTGCAAACACCTTGCGTATATGTTCTCTCACTTCTTCCCTGTCAAGGTCAAGAGAGTAGAAACCGCCCCAGTTGGAACCGTTGCTCCAGGGTTCTCCCTGGTGCAGCAGGAACCAGTCAGGATGTTCTTTCCATACCTTGCTTTTGGCTGTCGCAACAAACGGAGCCAGCCACAGTCCCGCCTTATATCCTTTTGCGTGGATACTGTCGGCTATCTTCTTCATTCCGCCTGGGAATTTATTCCTGTCTTCTTCCAGCCAGTCTCCTACCGTAGGTTCCCAACCGTCATCGACCTGAAACAGATCTCCCTGTTTCAGGATAGTTCCGCAGCCTTCCAGATCCTCTTCGATGGTCTTCTGCGTTATGTCTTCATAACGGTTATACCAGCTGGAATATCCTGTTACACCTTCGGAGGTACGTGGCTTGATATTCAGTCTTCTGAACCATTCATCAAACACTTCCTTTTCCGTTCCTTCCATGTGGAACAGATCCAGCAGATGATATTTGCCGTTGACTTTCAGTCCCTGGGCATCTCTCTGGATGCACAGCTGTCTTGTATGGCAGTCATAGTAGAATACCGTATAACCGGGATCTTCATCCAGGCTGGCAAACAGTTCGTATCTGTCCCCGTTTCGGAAATAACAGTATGAATAGCCATGGAAGATGCCTTTCTTGCGGGAATAGTGTGCAAAATGATAGTCTCCGTATCTGTCAAAACCGTACTTTCTGACCGTTCTGTCGTTAAGTCTAATCCTGGGCATGACATCTTTAGCGGAGTATTCAGGGCACCATGTCCAGGTCTGATAACCGTTAAAGAACATTTTTTCAGCCGGAGCTATCTCCAGTACTGTTTCCGCTTTTTCTATGACTTCATCTTTCAGTGAAACTACTATATGAGTTTCCTGTTCAAGGGTACAGCTGCCCTCATATTGATTTAATTGCCACTTCAGCAGCATTTTTATTTCACCTCCGTCAGGAAGTTTACCGTAGTTTCTTCCACGCCCTGAATGCTGATGGTCAGAGTACCTACGCCTTCCTTGCCATTGGTACGGACATAGGTGCCGCTCATGCCGCCTTCCAGCGTAACGATTGAAGGTCCGATAAGATCTATGCTGCCGGTTGCCTTAAGTGTTACAGGCAGCTGAGCATATGATGCGATGTTGTTGAATTCATCCAGCAGTCTTATTCTTACCGCTGCCATGTCATAGGTATCGCCATCATGGAGAAGCTTACCAGAAACAGAGATCTCCGGATGCAGTTTGGATGAATGGCTAAGCAGTTTGGAGGCGATGACCTTGCCGTCCTTGATGCCATCAAAGCGCCATACTGTCGCGGTGCCGCCCCAGTTGCCGACATACTTGCCGAACAGTTCAACTCCGTCAGCAAAACTCATTTTATAACGTGCCATGATATACAGCAGGCGCAGCTTATCAGCCAGAGGCAGATTATCGGAGCCCTTTTTGGCAGCTGACAGAAGAACCTTATGGATAAGCTTTTCCTTGGTTCCGGTCATACCTTCATTGGTCTTTAACAGTTCGCCGATATATTCATCAAGATAGATCGGTCCATGGTTAAGAGCTTTGAACTCAGTCTCCTTGAATTCTTTAACAAATACGTCATTCTTGTACAGTTTTACACTGTCGGCATTGGTAAATACATATACCTTGCCGATGTTGCCTCCCGGGTAATCGCCGATATCCATCGGTGAGCCAATCTCCAGAACAGGCTTATTGTCACTCTGGCTGGCATAAGTTGCGGCAGCCAGTTTCGGGTTACGGAACATGTCCATTACACCGTGGTAGCAGACTCTGTCGCCTGATCCGAAGTCCTTATGGGTAGCATAGTCAAACATGCACCACTGGAAGACACCAACATGTTCACCGTCAGCCATGCCGTCATTAAGAACTCTGGCATGTCTTAAGGCCTGAGACTGTCTGATGCTCCACTTGTCAAATGACTTGGTCGGGAACATGTGGCCGTTGCTTTCAGATATCAGCAATGGTTTATGAACATTGCTGGTAGCTTCGCTCTTTGGTATGCAGCCGGCATTGTCACCGGTGTGTGAGAAATCGTTAAAGGCATAGACATCTTCCAGAAGCTGACTCTTCTTGAGATATCTGACACCTGAAGTAGGTCTTGTAGAGTCAAGTTCATGAGCAATTCTGTTGGTTTCGGTATAGAACTTCTCATAGTCCTGGCTTTCATTTATACGTACGCCCCATAAGACAATGGAAGGATGGTTGCGGTACTGCATTACCATTTCCCTGACATTGTCGCAGGCAACTTTCTGCCATGCTTCATCGCCGACATGCTGCCAGCCCGGTATTTCAGTAAATACCAGCAATCCTCTTCTGTCACACTCATCAATAAAAGCATGAGACTGCGGATAGTGGGATGTCCTGACGGCTGTAAGTCCCAGTTCTTCCTGCAGGATACGGGCATCTTCCCTCTGCAGGGAATCGGTTGCCGCATAACCAACATATGGGAAACACTGGTGTCTGTTGAGGCCTCTCAGGAATACTCTCTTGCCGTTCAACAGAACGCCTGTATTATGGAACTCAACGGTTCTGAAGCCGAAAGTCGTTTCCTTAACATAACCGTTTTCCAGTTCAACAACGCATCTGTACAGGTAAGGATTCTTATCTGACCAGGCAATTGCGTCCTTGTATTTTATCGTTAACTGATCGTCTGAAGTCTTTTCCTCGACAACCGTCTTTCCTTCAGCATCCACGATTCTGATTGTCTTATTCATTTTCTTCTGAGAGCCGTCCAGCGTAACCGATACTCTTAAGGTATCTGTTGCCAGCGGTTCAGCAAAGATATCGCATACATATGTTTCAGGAGTAATTTCCAGCCACACAGAGCGGTAAATGCCTCCGTAAGTGAGATAGTCTATCACATAGCCAAAAGGCGGTATGGTGGGGTTCTCCGTGCTGTCAAGGCGAACTGCGATAAGCGCATCTTCTCCCGGGGTAACGTAATCCGTCACTTCACACCTGAAAGCGGTATAGCCGCTTCTGTGTGTCATGAGTTCCCTGCCATTGCAGAAAACCGTCGCTATGTGAGCAGCGCCGTCAAACTGAATGAAGATCCTCTTTCCTTCAGCTTCCTTATCTATGTGAATGACCTTGCGGTAACCGCTGATCATTTCGTAGTCCTTGATGTCAATGTAGTGAGCCGGCAGTTCCTTTACGGTATGCGGAATTCTGACAGTTTCAAATTCACCTTCTCCTGAGGCAAATTCTTCTGTCCACTTCTCAGTAAAACTCCATCCATTGTTAATTGCTATCATATATAACCCCTCTTATTTCCTTATTCCGTTCATGATTAATTCCACGAGCTTTTCCATGGCTTCATCATGGCTCATTCCAAGTTTAGACAATGTTCCCTTATCAAACAGCGTATCTATGGTTGACGAAACGCACACCTTAAGAAGTTTGTCATCAACTTCTCTGAAAAAACCTTCTTTTACTCCCTGACTCAGAAGTGCCCTAACGCAGTCCCAGCTTTCATTCATGTATCTGGCTGCCATGTCCTTTGCGGCAGGATATTTCTTCCATAAGCCTTCAACCTTTCCCAGATCAATGTTTTTCAGCTTATCCGGTACAGCATGCATTACCTGCGACATTTTTTCATCAAGCGGAAGATCCTGTTCCAATATCTCGCGTTTATATTCGTTGGTTGTGCTCAGAGCATATTCGCAGACAGTCATCATCAGCTCTTCCTTGGTTTTAAACAGCCTGTATAAGGTTTTCTTGCTGATATGCATGCGCTCTGCTATATCGTCCATGGTAATGTCCAAGCCAAAATCATTGAACATCTCCAGAATACTGTCAATTACATTCTGTCGATCAATCATATGTCACCTCAGGAAACTCTTATCATTTTCCTCGGTTTCCATAGTACCATAACCGCTGTTTTCTAACAAGCATTTCAGGAAAAAACCTGTTCCAGCAGAAACAGGTTCTTATTCAATATTCATGCCGTGCTCTTTGGCAAAAGCCGTCAGTTCTTCCATGCTGCAGCAGCCACCAAGTCCGCCCATGTAAAGACAGGCATAAGCACCTCCTGCCACGGCAAGCTTTAGACATTTTTCATAGCCATAACCCATGAGTCTGCCATGCAGAAAACTGGCCGCAAAGCTGTCACCTGCTCCGGTGGAGTCGACTATTACATCCAGGTGCAGTGCCCGACAGCTGTATTCCCTTTCAGGTGTAATACATCTGGCCATGTTACTGCCGGAAGTGACGCAAACAAACTCGCAGCCTCTTTCAAACAGTTTCTCAGACGGATCTTTTCCCAGAACCGCTGCCAGAGAGGCATAATCATGTTCATTGATAAACAGTCCATCGGCCAGTTCAAGCAGCATATTCGCTCTGGACGGATCATCATACTTGCTGGAGCCGTCAAATATCATCTTTGCCCCGTGCTTTCTGGCTTCCCTAAGCACATCAAGGTCTTTGAATGATCTTTTTACCATGTGCATCAGCGAATAAATATATGTTGAGTTATACAGCAGTTCTCTTATTTCATCCGTAATTACATACTGAGGTCTGATGGGATCAATGACGAACATTGTTCTCTTATCCCCGGTATTGGCAATTACCACCTTCCCGTCAGTGCAGTCGTCAGCGTATATGATGTTGGAAGTATCAACGCCGTTATCATCGAGAGCCTTCACTATTATTTCAGTGGCCTGATCATCCTTCTTCAGGTAGTCCAGAGCCTTTACGGCAGCTCCCCTGCTGGAGGCAATACAGCCGACATTAAGTGGACAGCCGCCGGCACTGATGCCGACTTCCGCGCCATGGGAAAAGTCGCCTTCTTCAGGATACCTGTCAAGGCGGTAGAAGATGTCAACGCTGCTGCCGAGTATTACCGTAAGATATTTTTCCATACATTCATTATACAACATGAAAACCCCGCATAACGGGGTTTGTCATTTTTGTTTTGTCCGAATTAGTCTTCGTCGTCTTCAAGCTTAGCTTCAGCGACAACCTTATCGGTTACCATCTGTGGAGCATAGTCATATCTGACGAATTCCTGAGTATAGGAACCGTTGCCCTGAGTCATTGAACGTAATTCTGTAGCGTAGTTGACCATTTCTGCCATTGGTACTTCAGCGACGATCAGAGTGTTGTCATCATCGACAGCTCTGTTGTCCATGATCATGCCTCTTCTCTTTGAGAAGTCGCCATAGATTGTTCCAACATAATCTGATGGGATAGTAACTTCAGCCTTGATGATAGGTTCCAGCAGAACCGGCTTGGCCTTTGGCATACCGGCCTTGTAAGCGAGTCTGGCTGCGCTCTTGAAGGCGATTTCCTTGGAATCTACTGGATGGTATGAACCGTAGAATAATGTAGCCTTGACATGAACGACCTTGTATCCGGCCAGAACACCCTTGTTCATGCATTCTCTTAAGCCTGCTTCAACAGCCGGGATGTACTGCTTCGGTACGACACCGCCAACGATGGCATCGACGAATACCATTTCTTCCTGTTCTTCACATGGTTCGAATCTGATATGAACGTCACCGTACTGACCTGCACCACCGGTCTGTTTCTTATGCTTACCCTGAACCTCAACTGTGCCGCGGATTGTTTCACGGTACTGTACCTTAGGTTCAACCAGGTTAACTTCAACTTTGTATCTATTCTTTAACTTGTTGACGATTACATCGATGTGCTGGTCGCCGATACCGTAGAGAACGAGTTCTCTTGTTTCGGTATTGTTGATCAGTTCGCATGACGGGTCTTCTTCACGGATCTTATTCAGACCTGAACTCATCTTGTCTTCATCGTTCTTGCTCTTCGGGAAGATGGCTCTGCCCAGCATGCCGTGTGGGAATTCGATCTTCGGGCAGACCAGAGCGTTGGCCTTGGTAGCCAGAGTGTCATTGGTATGTGTATACTGCAGCTTTAATACGGCACCGATGTCTCCGGCTTCAAGCTTGGTAACCTTTTCCTGATTCTTGCCTCTTAATACGACAATTGAGCCGATCTTTTCATTTTCTTCCTGGTTGCTGTTGTAAGCAGGAGTTTCGACTGACAGAACACCGGAGAGAACCTTAACATAGGAGATCTGTGCGAATGCATCGTTAACTGTCTTGAAGACGAATGCGCAGAATGGGCCGTTTGGATCAACTGGCAGTTCTACGTCAGCGCCCTTGCCGTCCTTAGCCTTGAAGGTAACCTTGTCAGCCGGTGTGGCATAGTCGAGAATAGCGTCTAACAGTGTGTCGATGCCGACATACTTTGTGGCGGAACCGCACATGATAGGTCTGATGGTATCGTTACGTAAGCCGTTGTGTAAGCCTCTGGCGATCTCTTCATCTGTGAAAGGTTCTTCCATGAAGAACTTCTCTGTCAGCTCGTCATCAGTCATGGCGATGGCTTCCATCAGTTCCATGTAGCCTGTTTCAACCTGATCGGCTAAGGCTGCCGGAATATCAGCTTCCTTGCCGTTAATGCATGCCTTCTTGGTAACGACGTTTACATAACCTGTGCACTTGCCACCTTCCATGATAGGAAGAGTCAGAGGTACGGCCTTGCAGCGGTTGACCAGATCGTTAACGACCTTTTCGTAATCAGCGTTTTCTTCATCAACTCTGGTAACGAAGAAGATAGCCGGCAGATTTCTGTTTACGGCATTGTGGTAAGCCTTCATTGTGCCAGGCTGTACACCGTCCTTGGCGCTTACAACGATCAGAGCGTTGTCAGCTACGGACATGGCTGCAGTCTGTTCGCCTGCGAAGTCGAGGTACCCTGGAGTGTCGAGGAAGTTGATCTTCTGACCTTTCCACTCTACAGGAACGATGTGTGAGTAAACACTCATTCCACGCTTTACTTCTTCACCGTCGCTGTCGATGATGCTGTTTCCGTCAACGGCCTTACCGAAACGGTCTGTGACTTTATTGTTGAACAGAATAGATTCAAGAACCTCTGTCTTTCCTGAACCTGTGTGTCCTAAAACAACTACGTTCTTAATGTTTTTTGATTCGTAATCCTTCATATTAATCCCTCTCTACTTTAATAATTCTTCTATTTCAGCATTATGATGTCTAGTAACATAGTAATCATATGCTTTTTTTCCATCGTTGTCAGCAATATCTTTATCAGCACCCTGCTGAATCAGCTGTTTTACCAGTTCGTCATAGCCTGCATAGCTTACTCTCATGAGTGCCGTGCAGCCCATGCGGTCCTGAATGTTGACATCAGCCATGTGAGCCAGCAGTATGTCGATGACTCCGACGCTTCCGCCGCTGCAGGCTTCCATCAGTGCTGTTCTGCCTTTTATGTCCTGCCAGTTAACATCGGCGCCGCCTTTTATAAGGCTTCTGGCAATCGCGTCATGGCCCTGGAAAGCCGCTCTCATAAGAGCCGTATTGCCCTGTTTGTCGGCAGCGTTGACATCTGCGCCGTTTTCAATCAGGACATCCACTACTTCAGCATGTCCCTTCTTGGCAGCTCCCATGAGTGCTGTCTTGTTTTCATCATCCGCAGCGTTAATGTCAGCTCCGGCATCCAGCAGCATCTGTGTGATCAGCTTGCGTCCTCTTCTGGCAGCGCGCATCAGCGCTGTCCTGTGTTCCTCGTTTCGGGCATCCACATTGACGCCGTTTTTAAGTGATTCCGTAACCACATTGATGTCACCGACCGTTACCGCATCAATATATCTGCGTTCTAAATCGTCCATATTTGGTGTACCTCCTTACCCCAGGTGAAAAACATATAAAAAGATGCTCACTAAAAAAGCATCCCAGCTTCATTATTTAAATTGAAACAAACCACCATTAAGGTGGCTACCGCCCCGCCAATAGATTTCTCCGTCAGGCAATTGCCCATATATGCATAATGAGCCTTCATAAACTCTCTCCTGTTGATTGTCCGCATTAAAAACTTCGGTACTTATATTTTACTTGGGGAGGCCACTTTGTGCAAGACATATTATTGTTATTTGACCGGTTTGTTGGTACAATGATAATGAACGAAAATGCGCATGGAGGTGTTTTATGGTAAAGCCCACATTAGTAATCCTGGCTGCCGGTTTAGGAAGCAGATACGGCGGTCTCAAACAGATTGATGTCGTTGGAAATAACGGTGAAAGCATCATCGATTTCTCAATATACGATGCTTACAAGGCCGGCTTCAGAAAGCTTGTTCTGATCATCAGGCCTGAGCATGAAGAACTCTTTGACGATCATATCGCCAACAAGGTCAGACCATTCATGGATGTGCAGTATGCATATCAGGATGTTCATGATCTGCCGAAGCCATTTGAATGTCCTGAAGGACGTACAAAGCCCTGGGGAACTACCCATGCCCTTTTATGTACAAGAAAGATCGTCAAGGGACCATTCGTAGTAATCAACGCTGATGACTACTATGGACCTGAAGCCTTCCAGATCATTTATGATTTCCTGACAACCAAGGTTGCAGATTACGAATACGGCATGGTTGGTTATCAGCTCACCAATACCTTAACCGATAACGGTTCCGTAACCAGAGGCGTATGCGATATTGTTGACGGTTATCTGCACGGTATCGTTGAAACTCAGAAGATCGAACGCATTGAAGGTGAGGCAGTATCCATCAACGAAGACGGTTCTCAGACAGTCTTAAAGGACGGTCTGGCTTCCATGAACTTCTGGGGATTTAACCCGTCCATCTTCCCTCTTCTGGAAGATGTATTTGAGCAGTTCCTCGCTGAAAAGATCGATGTGCCGAAGTCAGAACATGTCATTCCGACCGCTGTCGGACAGCTGATCAGCGAAGGCAAGATCAAGGTTGAAGTAATGAAGACCAATGCCGAATGGTTCGGTGTTACCTATCCGCAGGACAAGGAAAACGTCATCAGACGCATTGCCATGTACAAGATGCAGAACGTCTACCCGTTTGACCTCTGGAAAGTTGAAAAATAAGAATACTAAAAGAAGCCTCGCGGCTTCTTTTTTTTATTTCAGTTTTCTGAAGATTGGCATCATGCCGATCTTGTCAGGAGTGTGTTCAGGCAGCTGATAAATATCGTGTCCCGGGAATTCATTGGCCTCAACGAATACCGGTCCGTCAGGTGTGAAGGCAACGTCCCAGCCTACATAACCCATTTCCGGTATGACCTGGCAGGCTTCCTCACACAGTGCCTTGGCCTGTTCCCAGTACGGGAACTTGAATCCTTTGATCGGAGTACCTGTCTGAGGCTGAACTTCATACAGGTTCTTTTTCTTATCAATGGCCGGCTGTAATACGACACCTGTTTCCAGATCGACCGGAGCAGCCATTCCGCCGCTGTTGAAATTGTCAACGTATTTACCGTTTCCTATGCGGAAGTATGCGGCAATAAGATGCGGTTTCAGCGGTACTTTCCTTCTCTGTTCCTTTGGAAGTGTAAGAAGTGAATAGTCATCTTCCGTGGTAACGATAGTAACTATTCTGACCGTATTAATTGACCCCGGGTAGATCCTGTTGAGTTCGTCATGCTGAATGATGAATTCCTCAAGTTCATAGTTTACCCCGTTGCTCATCAACATGTCATAAATCTCATCCAGTGATTTGTATTCGTTGGTAAAGACCTTGATGATGCCGTGTCCGCATCCACCGTCAACCGGCTTGGCCATGAAGATATCATGACGTCCCATGAAGGCAATGACCTCCTCACGGGGCTTTTTCATGGAGATCCATTCTCTGTGCAGGTACTTTTCAAACACCTCGTTGAACTCGTCCTTGTTGATGAAATAGTGCAGATAGTCCTTGTCGCAGTACTTCAGGATCAGATCGTTGTTGCGGCCTCTTGTGATGTAAGTATCACGCTGCTCGTCGTTAAGATTGTACATTTCGTACAGGTCATAATCCATGTACCCTGCTCCATACAGTCTGGCGCACTTGGCCATGTCCAGGAAAATGCGGACTCTGCCCATGCCGGTCTTCTTGTGAATGGAATTGATCTTCTCCAGCATGGCCTTATAGTCCATGTGCATCATTCTCTTAACAATGTAGGTTAATCTGCTCATATAATCACCTTTCTCTTTCAAGTTCTTTTATCTCTTCAAAATATGGTTTCAGCATGGGGCTGACCAGTACATATACGGATACGGCAATCTGGAACAGTATCACAGCACCCATAATAACAATATATGCCTTTATCAGCGATGAGTATACTCTGAATGACAGGATATCGAAATCCTTCAGCAGCGTAAACATCCCGAATAACGCCATGCCAAGCACTGCCAGTGCCACCTGTTTTCTGCCTCTGTAAATTGCATATCCGGCCAGCGCATATATGACAAGTGATACTATGCTGGCAATGATGTTTATCAGAGGTTCTCTGATCATGGTAACAGACAGATAACACTCAAATACCGTATAGACCAGTCTTATGCCAAGCCACAGCAGAAGTATCGCCTTGAGCGTAGCCCGTTGCTCTTGATACTGTTCTTCCAAATCTTCCCGGCTTACTGCCTGTTCCTCATTCTCCTGTGTCATTTATGAATCCTACTTTAATATGGTTACCGTGTCGCCATCACTCAGTATGGCACTGTTGTAGAACTCTTTCAGCATGGCAATCATGTAACCAACGTCCTTTGATCCGCCTGTTTCAAACGATGAGTGCATGGCCAGCTGCGGCAGGCCGATATCCACAGCCATGCTGGAAATATTGAATACCGCAATGGAAGCCTGTGTGCCGCCGCCTCTTGAATCGCTTCTGTTGGCGAAGAACTGATAAGGAACCCCGCTTCTTACGCATAATTCCTTCATTACGGCCTCGCTTAGGCTGTCCGTGACATAGCTTTGGGCGGCATTTCTCTTTATGACAATACCCTTGTTGAGGTAGCACCTGTTTTCCTGGTCATACAGTTCAGGATGATTAGGATGTACGGCATGGGCATTGTCAGCGCTGATCATGAATGAATTGGCCATGATGCGGGCAACGTCGTCTCTGCTGAAGAAGAATGAACTGAATATTCTGTCAATGACATCCTTCAGGAAGGTTGAAGCCATGCCCTGTCTGGTTTCGCTTCCGACTTCTTCATTGTCAAATACCGCAAAGATATTGACAGCTCTTTCGCTGTACGAATACTTGAATGCCTGCAGAGAAGTATAGGCACATGCCAGGTCATCCAGTCTTGGAGCACTGATGAATTCATCATCTTCACCCCACAGATAGCCTTTGCAGCGGTTATACAGATATACGTCGTAACCGTAGATGTCATCTGTCTCAACACCAAGCTGAGCAGCGATAAGGCGTTTGAAATAGCCTTCGCCCTTTTCCAACCCTACTACCGGCAGCATGTCAACCTGTGGGTTCCACTTGTAGCCGTTGTTTGCTTCCCTGTTCTGGTGAATAGCCACATTGGGTATGATGGCTATGTCACGGTCAATGTCCAGCAGTCTTGAGACTAGCTTTCCGTCTTCTTTTACAACGACTCTGCCGGCTAAGGACAGCGGCCTGTCCAGCCATGTTGAATACAGCGCTCCGCCGTATGCTTCCACATTGAGTCTGTTATAATGAGGATCCTTCAGGTCAGCAACCGGCTTAATCTTGAAGGTCGGTGAATCGGAATGGCTTGCCACGATGTTCAGTGATTTCACCTGAATCATCTCCGGCAGTTTAAACGCAATGATGCTGGTGTTGTTGCGCTTTACATAATAGTAGCGGTTGCTTTCAAGTTTCCAGGCATCGTCTTCGTGAAGCTGGGCAAATCCTGCTTCAATGAGTTCCTTTTCAATAAGGGCAGTAGAATGAAATGCACTGTGGCATCCGTTCAGAAATTCAGCCAGATTGTGGGCATAAGTCATATTCTCACCTCTTGCGGGCTGTCATAAGCCCGTCTCCTATTTCAATGTATGTTGTTTCATAACCGGGATCCTTCAGCAATTCTTCGTTGAATTCCCCGATTTTTCTTACCAGTGTTCTCAGTCTTCTGGTTCTTACCAGTTCCAGATGATTTACCAGTCCATGGAAGTATACATCATCGACAATGAGGTATCCTCCCTCTTTAAGATTGCCTTCAAAACGTTTTTTCAGCTGGCTGTTGTGGGCCTTAGGCCCATCCAGCAATATCGCATCAAACTGTTCCCGTGTACTGTATTTACGGGCATCACAGTTGATCACTGTGATCCTGTCTTCCATCATTGCTGCCGCAATGTTCTTTTCAGCCAGGATGCTTCTTTCTTCATCTATTTCCAGAGTGATGATGTTCAGCTCGGGATTGTCCGTAGCCAGAAAGATGCTGCTGTAGCCGATTGCCGTACCTATTTCCAGCAGGCTTTTTATGTTATGCTCAGCTATAAACTGTTCCAGGAAACAGAGGGCGTCGTCCTCCATTATGGGAACGTCGTTTCTGAGTGCATACTCTTTCATCTCTTCAATAAGCCTATTGTTCATCATTATAAATTATATACTATAATCCCTTAAAATGACATAGCCGCGATATTCAAGAGAAGCCTTCTTTATGGTAGTATTATGATATGAAAAAGCTAATCGTCATGCTGCTGTTGCTGGTATCATTATGCGCCTGCAAAAAGGAAGAACCCGTTAAGCCTGACTATGTCAAAGGTCAGGAGATTTCCTTTGCGGATGCACAGTGGCGCGTTCTCTTTGACAGTTACGGCGACAGCGATTATGTAACTCTGATATCAGCTTCCATAGTGTATCCTGACAGCATTTTCTTTGACGACGAGTTGTTATATGATCCTGTCAGGTACTATGAATCAGACAAGCTGAAATACGCTGATTCAGCCTTAAAACTGTATCTGGAAGAAGAACTGCTGCCGCTCTACGGTGCTGATAATCTGAAAGAAGTTGAAGGATATAAAATAAGACTTCTGAAACTGGAAGACATAAAAAAGATCATGTCCGTTGAGAACATGACCGATGATAACGATCTTACATATTACTGTCAGACTGACAATAATGACTATTCCTGGCTTATCAGTCAGAACGAATGGTACTGGACCATGGAAGAATGTACCGATGATAAACCGTACATAGTCTATGGGGAATCAGAATATGATGAATATAACCACTACAGCTGGTTTATCCTGACCAATTACGGAAAAATCGAACTGACCAGTACCGGTCAAAGGACGGATGACGGCATCAGAGTAGTGATCAACGTTCTTAAGTCTGCACTTCACTAATCACACAGATCAGCCAGTTCAAAGTCTATGATGGAGAGCTGGCTTATGTTTAATTCGACCTGAAAGCCCACCTTACCGGCACTGAAGAAGATGGTGTCAAACAGGATGGCTGTTTCATCAAAGAAAGTCGGGAAGAACTTCTTCATGCCTATTGGTGAACAGCCCCCATGAATATAACCTGTTAAAGGCAGCAGTTCCTTCTGCTTGATCATCTGGACATTCTTTTCTCCGGCAGCCCTGGCTGCTTTTTTCAGATTCAGCTCACTGTTTACAGGTATGACAAAGACATAGTGATTTCCGCTGGCTCCCACAGTAACGAGAGTCTTGAAAACACGCTCAGGATCCTGATCAAGCTGGCTGGCTACATCCTGCCCTGCCAGGCCCAGATCCGGATCGTAAGTATGTTCGGTATATGGTATTGATGCCTGATCCAGCAGGCGCATTACATTGGTCTTCTCTGTTTTCTTCATCTTAATGGTATCCTCGTATAGTATATCTCGCCGTCATCTCTCACTATTCTGGCGCCGTTATTGAGCATGGTTCTGACAGATGCAACGTTGTTTTTGAAGCAGGCAAGATAAACCTCATCTTCCCTGACAAGCTCCCTGCACTTTTCCAGAGCCAGGGCGAGACCTTTTGTAGCATAATGCCTGCCTCGGTACTGTCTTAATATGCCGTAACCGATATGCCCTGCTCCATCGCGAAGACTGTCATTGAGATAATGTCTGATCTTAAACAGACCGACTATGACGTCGTCATCCCACAGAAAGAAATAGGTCTCGGGTACTCTGTCAAAACGCAGCCATTTTTCGGTAGAATAACTGATCATTTTGGCAATGCCTTTGGTAAGGAATTCCTCCCGGGAATAATTGTAAAAGGAGTTACCGAAGCCATTCTCAAAATAAGGAAACTGCCGTATGGCTTCATATTCCTTTTCAACATCTTCAATATTAGCTTCTTTCAAATATAGCATTCACTATACTCCTATAAATAGTTTTTTCAGTTCTTCTGTTTTATCAAAGCATCCAGATCATCAAGATCCAAGTGCACTCTCGAACGCTGTTGTGAAGTACTGCCATGCTGAATAAAGATATTAGGAACACAAAGACATTTAATCTGTTTATCATATCCAAGATCATTTAAAGCAT
>JAEEGL013313445.1_pt1 | contig 33090 bp, 17 predicted proteins | sample 9134231 | NCBI WGS metagenome assembly JAEEGL01 (sample SAMN16246548, study PRJNA631951) | gut metagenome | biome: gut microbiome; feature: rumen; material: fiber-attached | host: Bos | place: Iran: Karaj | collected 2018-10 | reverse complement strand
GCCGAAATACGCGGCGCAAAGCATCTGCTCGGCGAGACGGATTCGCTGCGCGACGTGCGATCGGCTGAGATGAACACTGAGGATGGAGGCAAGGTCTTCGTGCGTCAGAGTACGGAGGCAGAGGAAGAACTGGCCAAAATATACAGTTTGCTGGAGATCAGCCCCAATACGATAGGAAAAGTAAAATCGCAGGTACACCCAAAAGCACCTCCAAAAAATCCACCTCCTGAAAATCAGGGAGATAAGTAGCCTTTAGCTGCAATGTGGGTTAAGCAATATCTGGACTACCTGTGTGATGCGTTTATGATAGAGCGGGCGGATCGGTATGATATCAAGGGGAAACGATTTATATCAACGCCGTATAAGTTTTATTTCACCGACACAGGATTGAGGAATGCACGACTGAATTTCCGTCAGCAGGAGGAGACTCACCTGATGGAGAATGTGATGTATAACGAGCTTTGTCTGCGGGGATACTCCGTGGATGTGGGTGTTGTGGAGATCAACGAGCGTCAGGAGGATGGTAAGTATGTGAGGAAGCAGATAGAGGTGGACTTTGTTTGCAACAAGGTTGACGAGCGCGTATATGTACAGTCGGCGTTCTCGATTCCTACTAAGGAGAAACGGCTGCAGGAGGAGCGTCCTTTGCTGAATGTGGGCGACGGGTTTCGGAAAGTGATTGTGACTAAGGATAACGTCCTGCGACACAACGACGAGAACGGAATCTTGATAATGAGTCTACAGGAGTTCCTGATGGATGAGAGGGCGATAGAGTAATAACTCCGTTTATTTGCTGGGTGGGCGCGTATGAGGGCGAATACGTGTCTCGTGTATAATACCGCTGTGAAGGGGAGGAAACAGAGTATGGGGTTTAAAGACACAGTAACAGAGTAATAGAAGATAGTAACAAAGGCTTCGCGGGCGAAGGGGAAGACAGGGTACTGTTTTTTAAAGACACAGTAACAGAGTAACAAAGATAGTAACAAAAGGGTTCGCAAGCGAAGAAGGGGGAGACAGAGTAAGGGTTTTAAAGACACAGTAACAGAGTAACAAAGATAGTAACAGATGAAGGCTTCGCAAGCGAAGAAGGTTAAAGACACAGTAACAGAGTAAAGATAGTAATAAAGGGCTTCGCGGGCGAAGGGGAAGACAGGGTAAGGGGTTTAAAGACACAGTAACAGAGTAACAAAGATAGTAACAAAAGACTTCGCGGAAGACAGGGTACTGTTTTTTTTAAAGACACAGTAACAGAGTAACAGAAGATAGTAACAGATAAAGGGTTCGCAAGCGAAGGAGGTTAAAGACACAGTAACAGAGTAACAAAGATAGTAACAAAGGCTTCGCAAAGTGAAACCCCTCCCGGCCTCCCCGAAGGGGAGGAGACAGGGTATAGAGGAAAGACACAGTAACATAGTAACAGAAGATAGTAATTACTCCTCACCTCCTTACTCAACTTGTTAAAGTTGAGAAGACACAGTAACAGAGTAACAGAAGATAGTAACAAGTAAAGGGGAAAGACATAGTAACAGAGGAACAAAAGATAGTAACAGAAGGACAGAGAAAAGGATTCGCGGGAGAAGAGAAAGAAAGATCACTCAGTTGCTATAATGGGTAGATGGTGGTGTAAATGACGATAATTGATGAGATTGATGTCGCCGGCAGTATTCTCGAAATCTCCTGTGTAGACAATGATCTTCTTTGTGACAGGTGTCTTAATCCATTCATGGAGCTTGGAGAGATGCTTCTCAAAGGATGGGTGGTAGGTCATGGATGTCTTAACTTCGATGGCGGTGATTTCGCCTTCTTGCTTCAAGAGGATATCGATTTCATTCTGGTGGGAGTCCCGATAGAAATAGACTCCATCTGAAAGACCTCTGTTATAGCGGTGTTTGATGACTTCCATGACGATATAGTTCTCGAAGATGGCTCCGCGCATCTTGTCACGCTCCAACTGTCGAGGACTCTCGATGTCAAGTAGGTAGCATGCTAGGCCCGGATCATTGAAATAGAGTTTGGGACTTTTGACAAGACGTTTGGAGATGTTCTCATAATAGGGGGGAAGGAGTGTGACGAGATAAGAGGCTTGGAGAACTGAAAGCCAATGGGTGATGGTCTTGCTGTCAACGCCTATTTGGGCGGCAAGCTCTGAGGCGTTGAACACGGAAGCTATACGGGCAGCACATAGTTTCATAAAGCGCATGAACTGCAGCTGGTCTTTGATCTTTAGCAAATCACGCACGTCACGTTCCAGGTAAGTCTTCACATAGGACGGATAAAACAACCTCGCCTTGTTCTTCTTTGCACAAATGGCGGGATATAACCCGTTGTAAAGAAAATCGTCTATAGGCAGCTCGCCCATCGTAGATTCTGTTTCTTGATAGGTCATGGGAAGCAGCTCATAGACACCTGCTCTGCCTGGCAACGATTCACTAAGGTCATGTAACAGCTCAAAATTGGAACTGCCGGTCAGCAGGAACTGACAATCGGGATTGTCATCGACAATGCCCTGAATGTATTCAAGAAGCTGGGGAACTTTTTGAACTTCATCGATAAACATCCCGTTAGGTTGCTGACGCAAGAAGGCAATGGGGTCGTGCACTGCAAATTCGCGGACGTTTACATCTTTCAGACTATACCTGGGAACGTCTGGAAAGAGATGCTTGAGCAGCGTGCTCTTGCCAGACTGGCGCGGCCCTGTCATGGATATGACGGAAAAGTATTTGGAAGCCTCTGTGATGACTTCTTCAATGGTGCGGTTCAGGTATAAATCGGACTTCATTGTTTGTGTAAATTCGGAATTGCGCTCCAAAATTACACAAAATATTCAATAATGAAATAGAAATGGTCGATTATCTGTGATAGTTTAACATTTATAAAGGAAAAAGGTGGCCGGGGGGAGACAGAGTAAAGGGTTTAAAGACACAGTAACAAAGTAACAGAAGATAGTAACAAAAGGGTTCGCAAGCGAAGAAGGTTAAAGACACAGTAACAGAGTAACAGAAGATAGTAACAGATGAAGGGTTCGCAAACGAAGAAGGTTAAAGACACAGTAACAGAATAACAGAAGATAGTAACAAAAGGGTTCGCAAGCGAAGAAGGGGAGACAGAGTAAGGGGGTAAAGACACAGTAACAGAATAACAGGAGATGGTAACAAAAGGCTTCGTGGGCGAAGAGGGGGAGACAGAGTACTGTTTTTTTAAAGACACAGTAACAGAATAACAGAAGATAGTAACAAAAGGGTTCGCAAATTGAAACCCCTCCCGTCCTCCCCGAAGGGGAGGAGACAGAGTAAGGGGGAAGGTAACAGAGTAACAGGAGATAGTAACAGGTAGCGAGAGGTAGTTCTTGCGTCCCTTTGGTAGCAAGCAAGCAAGTTCGAGCGAGAAGTCATTAGTAAAGCCCTATCAGGTGGATCGTAGCGTCAAGTCTATCCTACTTTACCTCCTCACCTCCTTACTCCTCACCTCCTTACTCAAACAGAGAAAGGTCTCCCGTTGGGGAGGCCTTTCTCTGTTACCGGATGAAGACTTTGTGGCTATTGCCGGGGTTGTCGGGATCGCGGAGGATGTAGAGTCCGCTGTTGACTTGGGATCTAAGGTTGGCGGACTGGGTGTTGATGCGGCGTCCCATCAGGTCGTAGTACTGGGTGGGGGTGTTGGCAGTGGATGCCGGGGGCGTGATGGCGGCAGCCTCGCCAAAGAGGGGCACCTCGGCCTCGGTGGAGGGACGCATACCCTGGATCTGTGGCCATCCGCCTGTTCCCCAGCGTATGCGGTCGAGATAGGTGACGCGACCGGCATCTACGTCGTCGGCCATGAAGCCGTGGTAGAGCACCCATGTCTGTCCGGCATCGTCTGTGACGAACTGTGAGCAGTGGCCAGGGCCGTAGACCTGTGGGCTCTTGTTGAGCAGCGGCGAGAAGTTGTCGCCGATGGCCGACCTGCCATTACGGTCGACGTAGGGTCCAAGGAGGTTACGTGAACGGGTCATGACAAGGCGGTAGGTGCTGTTGGCGCCCTCGCAGCAGGTGCCTGTGGAGCCGATGAGATACCAGTAGCCGTCGTGCTTGACAATCATAGTTGCCTCGATGAGTCCACCGGCAATCTTGGTGGGTACGGCACCCTCCATGACATTGAGACCGTCGGCGGTGAGCTCGATGCCATAGATGTCGTGGAAGGAGCCGAAGAAGAGGTAGTTACGACCGTCGTCGTCCTGTACGAAGCAGGGGTCGATGCAGTTCTCGATGCCTATCTCGTTGCTGACGAAGAGCTTATGGGCATCGCGGAAGTTGCCATTGGGACGGTCGGACCATGCCACACCGATGCCTGCCTCCCAGGAGCCGCCCCATTCAGACTTGGAATAGTAGAGGACGTAGCGGCCATCGATGTAGTTGATCTCTGGGGCCCAGATGCCTCCGTTGGGTACCATGTCCATGGGGCGTGTCTTGTCGGTGAATGCTGTACCGGCATAGCGCCATGTGACGAGGTCCTTGGAGCGGTAGATGGGCACGTTGTGCGTGTCCTCGGTGGCGTAGAGGTAGAAGTAGCCGTCGTGCGCCTTGATGACTGTGGGGTCGGGGAGGCTGCGCTTGATGACGGGGTTCTGGTAGGTCGGCACGTCGCCTTCGGCACAGGCCACGAAGGGCAGCAACATGAGAAGGGTTAGGAGGTATTTCACGATTTGACGATTTGACGATTTGACTATTTCACTATTTGCAATTTCACTATTTGACTATTTACTATTTGACGATTTGACTATTTCACAATTTACTAGTTGGCGGGTTCGAATGAGATGTGCATGTCGGAGGCCAAGAGGCAGAGCGTGAAGGTGTAGCGGCCACTGACGGAGGGCACCCACTTGAGGTCGCCGCCATCGTCCTGGAGGCGGTACATGGGCAGGCGGTGGTCAGTGAGGGGGTCGGCATTAGCCTCGGGGGCATAGAAGAACTGGTCGCCCCAGCCATTGCCCAGTCCGATCTTTATCTCGCCACCGGCAGTGAACTCACCCGTCCAGGCGTAGTAGTAAGGCTCGCGTGCAGAGCCTACCATCTCAAGGCGTCCGGCCGTGGTGTTGGTGTTCCAGCCTATGGAGCAGCCATTGCCACAGATCCAGATCTGTCCGGGCACGGGCAGCTGTACGATGTCGAGGACACGGCAGTCGTTGTAAGGCTGGTTGGTGTCGACGATGATGGTGCGCTGGCCAATGACGTTGTTGGTGAACTCGGTGACGTTACCCTCGGTGACATACTCCATCTTCTCAGCTTCCGAGCCCATGCCGTAGGCGGGGTAGGGTTCCTCGGTGGTGGTGAAGTGGTAGGTGCAGGGCACCATGTTGAGTGTTGTCTCATAGATGCCGGTGCCCAGCTGGCGCTGCTCCAGGCGCTGGCTGGTCTGCTGGCCATCAGCGTTGGTCATGATCATATAGAGATAGGTGGGGTATTTCTCGTAGCCCGTGGCAAGGAACTCAACCGTCGACACCTCTGGGCGTACGTAGCGTGTCTCGTTCTCGACGATGCTGAGTACCTGGGCCGTCAGCTTGATCTGCTCGCCAGGGAGTGCCCAGCGTGCAACCATCGAGTTAAGCTGGTCGTGGGTGAGCGTCAGTGAGGTCTCGTCGGTGGCGATGTATTCAGACTTCTGGTCCTTCGTGGCCGTGGGATAGAGGCAGAGCTTGTAGCTCACCTTGTCGGCGGTAGAGACAGGGCTGGTGGCCTTGTCCCAGCTGAAGGTGACGGCCGCCTGGTCGGCGATGCCCTTGTTGAGCACAATCTGCTCCACGGAGCTGCGGATGTGCATCTCGTCTGGATAGGTGGGCAGCTCGAAGTATTCGGGATCCTCGTTGCAAGAGGTGAGCGCTGCTGCAAGGCAGCACACGCAGCCTGCGAGCAGGAGACAGGAAATGCTATTCTTTTTCATGATGCTTTCTGTTATTCAAGTTTCTCAAGTTCTTTGTTAACCACAGATGTCACGGATTTAACAGATTGGCTGCGCAAGGTTGATAAATGTGCGTCATCTGTGGTTGTTTACATATATGCTTAAGTGGCGTTATTAAACGGTTAGTACGTTAGGGACTATTCCCCCTCCTCGGTGCTGCCACCCTGTTTCGGGTCGGGCCAGAAGGGAGCCTCGCGCAGGTTGGGGTTCTTCTCGTACTCGTCGATGTAGATGGGCATCCAGTAGTACTGGCGCTTCCAGACGCGGGTGTCGAAGACCGTGCGCTTGAAGAACTCGTTCTGGTTGCGTCCCTGGAAGTTCATGCCGTAGCAGTCGCCACACATCTCAGGCAGGCTCTCAGCCTGCATCCAGCGGCGGATGTCGTACCAGCGGTTGTTCTCGCAGCAGAGCTCCACACGGCGCTCCATACGGATGACGCGTCGAATATCCTCCTGCGTGTTCTGCACCTGGATGAAGTCAGGATCGTCGACGCCGACAGCATCGAAGGTGTACTGGCGTACGCCGGCACGCTCACGAATACGGTTCAGATACTTCAAGGCATCGCTGCGGTGTGAGGCGTCGTTATAAGCCTCGTTGACAGCCTCGGCATAGTCCAGATAGGTGAATGCCAGACGGTAGGTGAAGCCCTGGCGGTCGGTGATGGCACCAGTGAGGTAGTTGTCCATCACGTTCAGGCTCTTGCGTGCCAGATAGCCGTTCTGCGGAGCATCGTGGGGTGACGACGTCTGCACATTGTCACGGCCGTTCATGAAGAAGTTGAACTTACGGTTGCCGACAGCAAGCCATGCACCATGGAAGGAGACAGCATTGTAGAAGCGCGGCTCGCGGTTGCAGTACATGTTGTAAGTGCCGCGGGCGGTCACTTCGCCGGGGTTACCCGTGCCATACTCCCATGAGGTTACGTCGGCGCGATTCTCGACGACCGTGGAGAAGCCCTCCTCGACATAGCCCGAGTTTGGATCGTCGATGGGCAGACCATTCTTGGTGAAGAAAGCGTCGACAAGGCCCTGGTAGACACCCAGGCCGTTACCACCACCATACTCGCGGACAGACGTCGTGCGAAGGTACGTGTCGCGGTAGGAGTTGCCCTTCGTGACAGGGAAGGTGATCTCGTGGTTACCCTCGCTCCAGCGCTTGATGTGCACGTTGTAGGTCGACATGAAGGGGTCGATGTTGCCATTGGGGCCAGCCTCAGTATAGAGGGCGTAGCCGGCACGCTCAGCCTCGTCGATGACGAGCTTGCAAGCCTCGGCAGCCTTGATCCACTTGTTGTGGTCGTAGGTGGGGTTGAAGATCTGCTCGCCCTTGTCGTTCACGTAATTGGTGTACCACGGGTTGCCGTTGACCAGAGGGCTGGCAGCAAAGAGCAGCATGCGCGAGCGGACGGTGAGTGCCATGACGCGGTTGATGCGGCCATACTTCGACGGGTCGTCGTAGATAGCGGGCAGAGCCATGGCGGCTTCGTACATCTGCTTGTCGCAGTAGTCGACGACATCGTCGAACTTCGACTGTCCGACCATCAGTTCAGAGAGCGTGAAGTCGGTCGGTGCAATATAGTCGGGCTTGAAGGGGATGCCGCCGTAGTTCTCGGCCATCTGCCACCAGCCATAAGCCGTGAGGAACTTGATCTCGTTCTTCATGTTGTCGATTTCCGACTGTGGCAGGTCATGGTCGGGCATGGCCTTCACCATATTATTAAAGATGTAGCCGTGGCGAATGTAACGCGGCATCATGTGCCACAGGTTACCGCCCCAGGTGGAGTTGATGGTCCACTGGCCGTGGATCTTGGGGATGACGCCGCCCCAGTCCCACTGCTGCCAGCGCACAGAGGCTGTGATGTCGTCGGCGAACACCTCGTAGCCATCGGCAGTCAGTGCCCACTTGTCGGGGTTGTGGATGATGTTGTAGACGTAGCCGAGCCACGAGTAGACCTTGTCGCGGTTCTCGAATACCATCTCAGTCGTCAGCTCGGTGTCGGGCTCCTTGTCAAGGTAGTCAGAGCAGGATGAGAGCAGCGGGGTGGCTACTGTGAAGCAGCAGCATACGGAACCTGCGGCGATGATATGTTTTATGTTGTTGATTTTCATAACTGTATCTATAATTAAAATCTCAATACTCAATTCTCAACTCTCAGATCAAAGGTTAGAAGTTGACGTCGATACCGAACATGATGGAGCGGTTCATCGGGTACTTCAGACCGTCGTTGGTGCCCAGCTCGGGATCCCACATCTTGAATGAGGTGAGGCAGAACAGGTTGTTACCACTGACGAAGACGCGGCAGCTCTTCACGTAGAAGGCTTCGAACCACGACTTGGGGAAGGTGTAGCCCACCTCGATGGTCTTACAGCGCAGGAAGCTCATGTCCTTCTTCCACCATGTGGAGCGGCGGTAGTTGTTCACGTTGGGACCGTACGACAGGCGAGGCCAGAAGGCGTAGGGATCCTGGTTGCTGTCAGTCCAGCGGTCGTCGATGTTAGTAGCGTAGGCGTTACCCTCGGTGGTGGTGCCACCGCCCGGGAGGAAGTAAGGCTGCTGGCCGATGACGCGGTAAAGGTCGCCTGAACCCTGGAAGAAGAAGTTGAAGTCAACGTTCTTGTAGCTTACGACACCGCCGAAGCCATAGACGATGCGCGGGTCCTCAGTGCCACCGATGTAGCCCTCGTCCTGCTCAGTGATGGCACCATCGCCATTGACATCGATATACTTGATGTCACCAGGATGGAGCGTCACGGCGCCCACACCCTCCTGCGAGGGGATGCCAGCCTTGAGTGTGCCGTCGGCATTGAAGTCGTCGGGCATGAAGAGGCGCTCGGCCACCAGGCCCCACAGTTCGTTCATCGAGCGGCCTGTCTGTGAGCGGTGTGTGCCCTTCAGCACTTCAGGCTCGTCCTTCTCGTCGACGCGGTTCTTGGCGTAGGTGAAGTTGCCGTAGGCCGATGTGAACCAGTCCTTGTTCCACTGCTTGTGGAAGTTGAGGGTCATCTCGACGCCCTTGTTGGTCACCTGTCCGAAGTTAGCCCAGGGCGCCTGTACGAATCCACTCTGTGTGGGGACGATGGAGCGCTGCATGAAGATGTCCTTACGTTTCTCCTGGAAGATGTCGAAGTTGAAGTCGAGCATGTTCCACAGCCCCAGCTCGAAGCCGAGGTTCTTCTTTGTCACGGTCTCCCATGTCAGGTTGCTTACGCCGATGTCACCCTCAGTGATACCACTGTAAGAGCGCTGACCGGTGGTGCCCCAGGTGTAGCCCTCCTGTCCGGTGTAGAGTGTGCCGAGGTAGGCAAAGCGGCGTCCACCGATGTTGTCGTCACCAGCCTGACCAATAGAGGCGCGGAACTTGATCTTGTTGAAGGTCTTCTTCATCGAAGCCATGAACGGCTCCTCGCTGAGCAGCCAACCGATGGCGAACGAGGGGAAGAAGCCGAAGCGCTTACCCTTGGCAAAGTTCTCAGAGCCGTTGTAACCGAAGTTGAACTCAGCGACATAGCGGTCGTCGTAGGTGGCTGAGAGTCGGCCGGCGATACCCTGCTTACGGTAGTCCTGGATGCTGCCATCGTCGTAAGCCTGCTGGTTGTAGAGGAGCAGGGCGTCGATGTCGGCCTTGCCGAAGCGGCGGTTGTACATCAGGTCGGCCTCGAGGTAGACGCGTGAGTTACCATATTCAAGACCCTGCTCCGAGCCCATCGACTCGTCGCCCGTCTCAAACTGAGCGTAGATGAGGTTGCCCTCCTCGTCGCGACCCGTGGCAGGGAAGACAGTGCCAGGGTTGGCTGTGCGGCTACGGCGTGAGCGGTTCCAGCGGTCGAAGCTGAACAGTGCCTTAGCCTTCAGTCCGGGCGTGAGGGCCTTCAGGTCCTGCTCGACGCTGAAGAGCGTCTGGATCTTTGAGGACGTGGAGAAGTCGTAGCCCTGCTGGGTGACCGTCTGCCAGGGGTTGGCACGGTTAGAAATCTTAGGAATGGCACCGTCGCTATAGCGAGCAGGGTGTACGAAGGGCAGTGTGCGGAATGCCTGTCCGAAAGCATCGTCGGTGTTACAGCGCTGCTTCTTGAAGCGGTTCAGGTAACCACCAATGTTTACACGGAGGAGCGTGGTCTTCGTCACATCCATGTCGATGTTGGTGCGCAGGTTGAACTGCTGGTTGTCCGTGGCGTTGTCGACGATGAGGTTCTTGTCCTGCTCCAGGATGCCGCCCTCCTTGAAGTAGCTGGCCACGATGGAGTAGCGCAGGAAGTCGGAACCACCGCTGATGTCAAGGTTGCCACGGGTGGTGTAGGCATAGTCCTTGGTGATGGCGTCGACCCAGTTCACGTTGGGGTAGAGGTCGGGGTCGTAGCCAGAGCGTGTGCGGTCGATCTGCTGCTGGGTGAAGGGCTGTGCCGTGCCGTCCTGCAGTGCCAGCTCGTTGAGCAGCGTCATGTAGTCGGGGGCGTTGAGGAACTCAGGCAGCTGCGTAGGCTCGTTGATGGAGTGCTCGACGTGGAAGCGCACCTGGGGTGCACCAATCTTACCACGCTTGGTGGTGATGACGATGACACCGTTAGCACCACGCACACCGTACATGGCTGAGGCCGAAGCATCCTTCAGCACCGAGAACGACTCGATTTCGGCTACGTCGACGTTGTCGAGGTCGCGCTCCACACCATCGATAAGGATGAGGGGCTTGTTGCTGCCCGAGAATGTCGAGATACCGCGAATCCAGAAGTTGGAGTCGTCGTAGCCAGGCTCACCTGAGCGCTGGATACCGATGACGCCCGAGAGCTTACCAGCCAGGTTATTAGATAATGTACGCGTAGTACCGAACTGCAGTTCGGCAGGCTGGATGGTCTCAATAGAACCAATGATCGAGGCTTTCTTCTGCGAGCTATAACCCGTGACGATAACCTCTTCGAACTCGTTGGTGTCCTCGTCCATCTGTACGTTGAGCAACTTGGCGCCGTTCACGCGTACCACTTTCTTCTTAAATCCCATGTACGAGAACTCAAGTTCGGTGGTGCTCTTCGTGGGAGCCATGATCTTGAACATACCGTCGACGTCAGTGATGGCACGTGTCTCAGTGCCTACCACGGTGACGGTGACACCGATGAGCGGCTGTTTCTCATGGTCGGTGACCAGACCCGTCACCTGTGTCTCTTTTGCTGCCTGTTGAATGGCAGCAGTGACCGTCGGCTGCAGGCAGGGCAGGGTGAGCATCGTTGTGGTGCAAGTCACAACAAGACTCCCGCACAGCCAGCGCCGGAAGAAATCGGATAATTGTTTTTTTGTCATATTACTATAGTTTTGGTTATGGTTCGAAACCTGGGTGCAAAGTTACGGCAAATTCCTCGGACAGGGGCAGAGAATGTTGTTTGTATTACGGGGATTGTTCGCCGTTTGATGTCTGTCCGTCTGATTATCAGCCGTTTGTAAACTGTCTGTTGATACTGGTGTATAACGGAAATATGCCGCTTATTTTAGGAAGTCAGACGTGCGCGTTGGCGAATAGAGCTCCCACAGTGAGGCCGTGGTCCATGCAGGGGCGAAGATGTCGTTGTAGAATCCCTTGCCGTTACGACCGTAGTCCCAGTTGGTGTGCTGAACGACCTCGGGGTTGAAGCCTGCCACACCGATGCCGCAGAGACGCTCAGGCGTGGGTAGCAGCTGGCAGAGCGATGAGTCGATGACGTCGCAGATCTGCTGGAAGCGCTGTTCGCCGGTCTGTGTGGCGAGCCAGCGTACGATGTGTGGCAGTTCGAAGACGAAGACGTCGATGTGGTTGTTCTCTACCGAGACATTACCCCAGCCACGGCTCTTGAAGTCCAGCTCGCCGAGCATCTGTCCCTGGGCGAAAGGCACGTCCCACAGGTAGTACCACGAGAGTGCGAAGTAGGTAGCCTGACGGCAGAGGTCGATGTAGTGCTGGCGCTCGGCCTTCTTGGTCACCATGGCCAGATAGTAGGTGGCGGTGACGGCGCTGATGGCAGCCTCCTTGTCCTCGCAGTTGGCATCTAGGGTGCTCGAGAAGTAGTCGCTCTTGCGGATGATGTTCTCCTCGAGGTAGTCGACGCTGCGCTTGGCAGCCTGCAGGTAGCGCTTGTCGCCGAAGTACTTGTAGCCCATGACAAGCGTCGAGGTGGCACTGGGTGTGGAGCCGCCAGAGGGGTCGACGTCGCTGTGGTCGTCACGATACTTGCGGGGGAAGTGGCCATCGTCCTTCTGGAGCAGCAGCATGCGGTTGAGAAGCGTGCGCACCTTCAGTTCCCAGTCTTTGTGCTGTCGACCGTGCTGCTTCTCGTACTTCAGGTAGTGGAACACGGCATAGACGGCCTCTGACTGCTGGCGGATGCTGTGTACGACGTCCTTGTCAGCGGGGATAGGCTCGTGGTAGCGTACCTCGTCCTTGAAGTAGCCGCCCTCGGTGAAGCCCTCACGCAGGTAGCTGTCGAAGATGGCCTGTCCCATATCAATCAGCAGCTGTTCGCCGGTCAGCTCGCCATGCTCCAAGGAGTTGAAGCCGTTGAGCAGCACGCGTCCGCAGAAGCCAAGCTGGGCAGCAGGGTAGGGCTTGCAGTCGTCGCAGCGCAGGGTGTGGCCTGAGTGGTATTTCAGGGGGTAGTCGTTGACGTACGACTTACGGAAGTAGTTGGCCAGCTGTGCCTTTGCCTCATTGGGGGTGAAGAGCGGCGTCAGCGGCTGGGGATTCATCTCGTCCATGCAGTATTCCCAGGTCTTGGCAACGAACTGTCCGAAGTCGTCGGTCTTACTTTCGCGGATGAGCCAGCTGAGGGTGATGCGCTCGCCCTTGTCGAGGCGTGCAAAGGTGGTGATGGGGGCGGTGAGCGTCAGCTTACGGATGTAGCGGCGAGGCGTCTCGACGTAGGGGTAGCCGAAGGTCAGCTTGGCATGCCCGTCCTCGTTGTCGAAGCCGAGATAGCCGATGGAGCTCTCGCCTCCCAGGATGACCTCGCCCTCAAGATGGGTGGTGAGGGCATCCTTCAGGTTCGTGACTTGTGCTTTGGCATGTGAAGGGTCAAACTGGCGCAGCACGGTCATGGCCGTATGCGACGTGTTGTCGTAGACGCCTGTCAAGGGTGACGACAGACGATCCTCGCGGAAGTTCCAGCTCTTCGAGGTGTGGAACGACGGTGCCGATGATGGTGAGCGCAGGTTCTTGTGATACCAGAAGCCAGGCAGGTAGAAGTCACAGTCGTCGGTGACGAATGTGGTGGGCAGTATCGCACCCACATTGAAGTAGGTGCGCTCCTTGGCGGTGAGCGTCACTGTCAGGCGCTGGTTGTCGCCCTCAGTCGTTGTGGTGCAGGCGATGGTGAGTGGCAGTGGCTTGTTGGCCACCAGCTGGTTGCCATCCTGGCGCAGCTGATAGGCTACGGATGAATTGCCAGGCTGTTTCAGACGAAGGGTGAACTGCAGATTGACGGCTGTTGCCTCTGTGCAGAATGCGGACAACAGCAGTGCCGATAAGGCCATTTGTCTTAGGTTTGTTCTCATGATGCTTTATGTTTTTACTTTATTACCTTTTTTCCTTTCCAAATATAGATTCCCTTCTTCGTCTGAGCGTTTGACCCTTTCACCATCTGACCATTTACCTTGCGGCCCTGGAGGTCGTAGACGGAATTGTCAAATTGTAAATTGTAAATCGGCGAATCGTAAATCTCTTCGATGTCCGACTGGTCGCCCTCGGGTAGCGGATAGCCACAGGCAGCCGTCAGAGCCGTTGAAGCGCCAAAGGCAGAGCCCGGCAGACTATAGTCGACGTTGTTGTAGAGCAGGCTCTCGTCGGCCTTTGTCAGCCATGCCGAGTGTCCGAACGAGCGCGAGTTCATGTTGTTATAGGCGTGCCAGCCGTTGGCCAGCACCCATGCGCCGTAGTCGTCATCGTTAAACTCACGTGCGTAGAGTCCGGCATAGCGCATCAGGATGCCCTTGAAGCCCTGGAAGTCGCCATCGGCATTCTGGCAGACGCTGACAATGCCATGCTCGTTGCACAGCTCTTTCTTGGCAAAGGCGATGATGCGGTCGGCATCGTCCTTATACTGCGCGTCGCCATAGTGGCGGTAGAGCAGTGTGGCGGCACCGAGCATCGTGCCCTGGTTGTAGGTTGAGGCCCATGGGTTACGATTCGTGATGCTCAAGTCGTCGGGGTTGAAGACGACGCTGTCGTAAACATGTCCCGTTGCTGGCTCATAGAGGTACTTCCGCTGGTTGGCATACAGCTCACGGGCTTTCTCGTAGTAGCTCTCGTCGTTCAGTCCTGCTGCAATGTAGCAGGCAGCCACCTCGGCAGGTCCGTTGACACAGGAGTTGGCGCCATTGCGGTCGCCACTACTCTCAGCCCATCGCAGCAGCCCGACATAGCCTAGATAGGCACGCCGCCAGATGCGGTCGAAGTTGTTGCGGGCATCGGTCAGGTAACGCTGGTTGCCAGTGAGGTGGTAGGCACGGGCGGCAGCGATGATGAGCCACATCACGTCGTCGTTGAAGTCGTAGCCGAACCAGTGGTAGCTGCTGCTGGCTGCACCGCCTGTCCAGACGGTGCCAACGCTGTAGCGCAGGTAGCCGTAGCACTGTTCGAAGACGTTCAGGAGCTCAGCGTCGCCCGTCGCCTCGTAGCAGTCGAGCAGGGTCTCAAGAATCTCGGCCTCGCCCCAGCCGCCATCCATGAACGTGCAGTAGTTGCGCACCCGCTCTTGCTTGTATTGCGCCAGGTAGCCATCAATCATGCGCTGGCGGGCTGCTGTGTCGAAGGTTGCCTGTGGCCTGACTTCCACAAAGCGCCATGACAGGTTCGAGGTGGCGCTCATCACAGGCTGCCAGCCGTCGTTGGTGTTGGTGGTGCGCAGGTAGCGGTCTTGCTTCAACTTGTATTCGTTGGCCTCCTCGTTGGTCGCCTCAAGTGTCCACGACGCAGGTGCTGCACTCTGCACCAAGCGCATCTTTGGGGCGTCGAGATATTTGCCGGTGAAGAGGTTGCGCAGGGTGACAGTGCCGTCGTCGGCAACCTCTGCACGCCACTGTTGGGCAGGCACGTCGGTCTCTGTCCAGATCACCACAGGGGCCTCGTCGGCTTCTGAGGCGTTGCCCACGAACAGCGACTTGCCCTGCACCTCGGCAGGCTCAATGCGATAGGTCTTTCCGCTCTCAATGGCGGCGTCTATGTGCAGTGTGGCGGCCAGTGCCACCAGTGTGATGATACGATGTTTCATCATGACAACTTACTTGTTTTTCTGGTGCAAAGTTACTAAGAATCGCCCGATGAGCGGCAACAAATGTGAAATGTATAACCGTATAACACTGCCTCAAAAACTATTGCTATTGATTATCAATTGCTTACGGCAGTCGCTGCACCTCCTTTGTATAACTGTAATATCACCGCCAAACCCTGCTTCTCCCTTCGCTTCTTCCCTGTTTTCTCCCTCCTTTTTCATCGATTCACCCGTCTCTTTTCACTTTTCACACCCAAAGTTTGGCTGTCTCAAAATTATTCATTAACTTTGCAAGCTGATAGGAAAACCTTCTACGGAGAAAGGTTTTTACCGAAACAAACAAAGCCTAAACCAATAAAGCAAAACGATATGAACACCAAAGTGACAAAAACAATCAGGCAGTTCGCAACGGGAGTGTTGCGGCAGTCCCTTCACAACCGTTATTCCCTCCTCCTCCTCCTTTTTGCCCTCATGGCGGGACAGTCCCTTTATGCCCACGACTTTGAGGTGGATGGGATTTACTATGGCTATAAGAAGATAGAGGTGGTTAATCCTGTTGTGGGCGATGTCAATGCCGACGGCTCAGTGGGTATTGGCGACATTGTGGCTGTGACGAACGTCATGGCAGGTATTACGACCGACGCTGCTACGAAGAGTCGTGCCGACGTGAACGGCGACGGCTCGGTGGGTATCGGCGACATCGTGGCCATCACGAATATAATGGCCGGAATAGTAGTGTATGCTGACCTGGCTTTGGAGAGCACGGCAGCCATCAGCCTCAAGGTTGGTCAACTCACAAGTGTCAACATCATTTCGGGTAGTGGCAGCTACACCGCAACGAGCAGCAATGCGAATGTGGTGACGGCTGACATTTCGGATTGGACCAGCGTGACAACGCAGGAAAAGGGCAAGTGTGTCAACATAAAGGCAACAGGCGTAGGCACGGCCAGTGTCTCTGTCAGCGACTCAAAGAGCGGGCAGAACGTGACAATCAGCGTTACGGTTACGGCTCCCGCGCCTCCTGCCGGCGTAAAGGCTGTCGACCTCGGCCTGCCCAGTGGAACGCTGTGGGCTAACATGAATGTCGGTGCCACGTCGCTACAGGAGAACGGCCTCTACTTTGCATGGGGTGAAACAACCGGCTACACTGGTGACGCCTCCGACGGGCGCTCGTTCGACTGGGCTAGCTATAAGTGGATGACGCCAGGGCAGGCATCTCCGTCGTATATCACCAAATATCAAATTGCTAATGGAAATACCAACGCTTGCTGGTATCAGTTCAACTGGGACATCTTGGACTATGAGTTCATTGGTGACGCGCTGACAGAGCTCCTTCCGGAAGATGACGCGGCCCATGCCAACTGGGGTGGCGAATGGTATATGCCTACCGAAGAGGATTTTCAGGAATTGAACGATAATACCACTTTCGAATGGATTACAGTAGGAAATGTCAGTGGCGGTAAGTTCACGAGCAAGGTCAACGGCAACGTCATCTTCCTGCCCGCAGCAGGCCTCAGTGTAAACGGTGTACTCAATGACGTTGGCAAATGTGGTTATTTCTGGTCGTCTACGCTCAACGGGAGCAACACGAACTTTGCAACCAGCCTGTATTTCAATTCTGGGAATGCATACTGGCGTAGCAATTTCCGCTACCGCGGTTACACGGTGCGTCCCGTTCTTCCCGGCAAGCATACGCCTGATAACGTTGAGGCTGTTGACTTGGGTCTGCCGTCAGGCACTAAGTGGGCCAACATGAACATTGGCGCCTCCTCACCTGAAGACTACGGGGACTACTTCGCATGGGGCGAGACGGAGCCGAAAGACACCTACAGCTGGGATACTTATACCCATTGCGATGGTAGTGGCAGTACCTGTCATGACATTGGTACCGATATTGCAGGTACAGAATATGATGCCGCGACGGCCCAATGGGGAAAGTTTTGGCACATGCCAACACTGGATCAGATAAAGGAGTTGGTGAATAACTGTAATCACGAGTGGACTACAGAAAATGGCATCCTTGGGCGAAAGTTCACCAGCAAGGTCAATGGTAAGGCTATCTTCCTTCCCGCCGCTGGCCACCGCTGGGACGGCGAGCTCAGCTACGCTGGCTCGAACGGCTACTACTGGTCGTCGACGCCTGACGACGAGCTCTACGGGTACTACCTCGACATCTATTCGAGCCGCGCGTACTGGCGCAACTACTACGGCCGCTACTACGGGTTTACGGTGCGCCCCGTGCGATAGAACTGAGCGCATCCTTTCCCAACACAACCCGCCTCTCACGCCGAGATCATTTTTCATTCTCGGCGGCGGGGCGGGCCCCCCAAGGGGCCCATCGGCCTCGTCATGGAGAATGAAAAATGATCTCGGCTTTCAGTCTCAGTATCTATAATTATTGGTGTTCGCTAAACTTATAAATAGCATCTTCTCATACCCGTCTACAAAGGCTTGTCGTTGATGCCATTGATAGGAGGCTTGGAGAAACGGCCTGCACATCTATAGTTTTTAAAAACTAATATCACTAATATCACCATTTTTATAACCAGCTGATTTCCTGATCTGTATGTGTGATATTAGGTGTGATATTAATGGTGATATTGTGATATCAAAATATCCAAAATTGGGGAATTCCACTACTTTTTTGCTGCTTTTTCATCATAGATACCCAGTGCCTGGTGGCTACGATGGTAGACAAGGTGCCTGGACTGCTGCAGACTGCCTGCGCATTACTACAAGACCGTTGGTCTCCTCCATAGGAAACCGATGGTTTCTCCAGCAGGAAACCGATGGTTTCTCCCGTAGGAAACCGATGGTTTCCTACTTGGATCCCTAGAGGAAACCAGTTGCTTTGGCTGGCTTTTCATCTGTCTTTTTTCCAGAGATTCACCCGTCCCTTTTCACTTTTCACACCCAAAGTTTGGTTGTCTCAAAAATAATCACTAACTTTGCAAGCTGAATAATGACCTAATTCCATTCTCTTATTGTATAGAGACCTTTATTGACATCAGAAACCTATTATAACAAAGCAATATGAATATCACAAAATCAATCCGACAGCTCGCAACGGGAGTGTTGCGTTTGTCGACTCACATGCATTGTGTTATCCTTGCCGTTTTCGCTATGACGGCAGGACAGTCTCTTTATGCTCACGACTTTGTAGTTGACGACATTTACTATGGCTATGAGACAAGTACAGGAACAGCTTACGTAACCTATGCTAATGACAATATTTACTCTGCACTTTACTCTGGTGATATCATCATTCCGCCTACTGTGACTTATAACGGAAGGACTCTGGATGTCACTGCTATTTCCGACAAAGCTTTTTTTGGATGTAAGAACTTGACGAGCGTAGTTATTGGGGATAATGTTAAGTCAATCGGAGAAAGTGCGTTTAATAATTGCAACTTATTAAATAGTGTCATAATTGGAAATGGTGTTATAGTCATTTCTTCTCGATGTTTTTATGGCTGTACTAATCTTTCTAATGTTATAATAGGAAATAATGTGCAATCTATAGAAGATGAGGCATTCTATAAATGTAAAGCAATTACGGAAATATCTTTTCCTAACAGTATTCGATTTTTAGGAAAATATGCTTTTCGATACTGTTATGGTTTGAAAAAAGTTGTTTTAGGTAATAGCATTAATACAATTGATGAGAATGCATTCGAACAGTGTACAGAGCTGACAAGTATTAGTATTCCTGGTAGTCTAAAGATAATTAGTTTTGAAACTTTTCGTGGTTGTAAAAAATTAGCATCTGTTGTTATTGGAGATGGTGTAACTCTGATAGGCGACGGTGCTTTTGGGGAATGCACATCTCTAACAGATTTAATTATTCCCAAAAGTGTGACAAAAATTGGAAATAGTGCTTTCAGCGGATGTAGCTCCCTTAAAAGCATTAGGATATCTCACAGTGTTACAATAATAGAAACAAGCGCTTTCGATAGTTGTGACAGTTTAACTAATGTTGTATTTGAAGATGGTGCAAATGACTTAAAACTGGAAAGTTATGATTATAATGCAGCAACCTCCTTCTACTTAGGAAGGAATTGTTATTATGAGCATTATTCGACTGTGGATATCAGAGCATCTTTATTAAAAACCTTAACCATTGGTGCATCCGTGAAAAATGTAATATTTCCCTCATCCACAGTCTTGGAAACTGTTTATTCCAAACTAATCTCGCCAGGTGAAGTTGAATGTTCGTTTAACAACAAGGCCTATATCAATGCCAAGTTATATGTACCAAGGGGTACAAAGTCGGATTATCTGGAAGCTACCGGATGGAAAGAGTTCTGGTTTATTGAAGAAATGGATGTAAGTGATATGCCTGATGGCACTGAACAGTCCAGCCAAAGAGTCACAGTTACTGCCGATGATAAGACAATGGTATATGGCGATGAAGTACCCGAGTTCACATATACTGTATCAGGCGGGACACTTGACGGCGAACCAGTCATTTCGACTGTGGCAAGAAGCTATTCCGATGTGGGAACCTATCCCATCTCAATGGCTATGGGAACAATAACGAACAGGTGGGTATTTCTAGTCAATGGAACGCTGACCATCACGAAGGCTCCACTTACTGTCGGTGTTCAGAACGTGACCATCTACGAGGGCGACGCCATCCCGACGTTCACACTGACCTACAGCGGATTCAAGAACAACGAAAATGAGTCCGCTCTATCTACTAAGCCTACTGCTACTACTACCGCCACCAGCAACTCACCTGCCGGCACATATCCTATTACCGTTAGTGGTGGCTCAGCGACGAATTACAGCTTCAGCTACACCAGCGGTACGCTGACCATTCTGAAGAAAGAGATTGTCACCGTGACAGCCGACAACAAGACGATGACGTATGGCGACAACGTTCCCTCGCTGACATGGACGGCCACAGGTGGTACGCTCAACGGCACGCCTTCCATCTCGACTACAGCCAGTAAGACCTCTGATGTGGGTACTTACCCCATCACCTTAGGTATGGGAACAATATCAAACAGCAATGTAAATCTTGTCAACGGTACACTGACCATTACGAAGGCTCCACTTACTGTCGGCGTTCAGAACGTAACAATTACCGAAGGCGACCCAATCCCGACGTTCACATTGACCTACAGCGGATTCAAGAACAACCAGAACGAGTCCGTCCTCAACACCAAACCGACGGCCATAACTACCGCCACCAGCAGTTCACCAGCCGGCACTTATCCCATTACCATTAGTGGAGGTTCCGCAACAAACTACAGCTTCAGCTACATCAACGGCACACTGACCATCAATAAGAAGGAGGTCGATAATCCTGCTGAGGGCGATGTGAATGCCGACGGCTCGGTGGGTATCGGCGACATTGTGGCCGTAACGAATGTCATGGCGGGCATTACGACAGATGCCGCAACAATTAGCCGTGCTGACGTGAACGGCGATGGCTCGGTGGGCATTGGCGACATTGTGGCCATCACGAACATTATGGCGGGCATTGAAGTGTATGCTGACTTGGCGTTGGAGAGCACGGCGCCTATCAGCCTCAAGGCTGGTCAACTCACAGGTGTCAACATCATTTCGGGCAGCGGCAGCTACACCGCAACGAGCAGTAATGCCAATGTGGTAATGGCTGACATTTCGGATTGGACCAGCGTGACAACGCAGGAAAAGGGCAAGTGTGTAAACATCAAAGCAACGGGCGTAGGCACGGCCACTGTCACAGTTAGTGACTCAAAGAGCGGGCAGAACGTGACAATCAGCGTTACTGTCACGGAGAACGTTAAACTCTTGGAGCTTTCAACATACGCCCTTGATTTGAAAGTTGGCGAAAGCGGAGTGGTTGTTATCACCTCTTCCAGCGATGGCCAGCTCCTGATAGCCACCACCGACGCCAGCGTTGCAACATTTACTGTAGAAGACTACACGATTATAGTCAAGGCCATAGGCGCAGGAAACTGCGGCATCACCGTCAATGATTCTCAAACGGGCGAGGTGGCGCGTGTCGAAGTTACGGTTACGGAGCCTGCGCCTCCTGCCGGCGTGAAGGCTGTCGACCTCGGCCTGCCCTCCGGAACGCTGTGGGCTAACATGAATGTCGGTGCTACGTCGCCACAGGAGAATGGCCTCTACTTTGCGTGGGGTGAGACAACGGGCTACACTGGTGACACCTCCGACGGTCGCTCGTTCGACTGGGCTAGCTATAAGTGGATGACGCCTGGACAGTCTGACTCGAAGTACATCAACAAATATCAAACACCTGATGGCACTACCGATGCCTGCTGGTATCAGTTCAACTGGGACATCGTGGACTATGAGTTCATCGGTGACGCGCTGGCAGAACTCCTGCCCGAAGACGACGCAGCCCATGCCAACTGGGGTGGTGACTGGTATATGCCTACCAAAGAGGATTTTCAGGAACTGCTTGACAACACCACATTCGAATGGATAACCGTTGGTGCGGTCAGTGGCGCCAGGTTGACGAGCAAGATTAATGGCAACGTCATCTTCCTGCCCGCAGCAGGCCTCAGTATAAACGGTGTACTCGATGACGTGGGTAAGTGTGGTTATTTCTGGTCGTCAACGCTCAATGGGAGCAACACGAACTTTGCTGCCAACCTGTATTTCTTTTCTGGGAATGCGGATTTGCGTAGCAATTTCCGCTACCGCGGTTACACAGTGCGTCCCGTTCTTCCCGGCAAGCGTACGCCTGATAACGTTGAGGCTGTTGACTTGGGTCTGCCGTCAGGCACTAAGTGGGCCAACATGAACATTGGCGCCTCCTCACCTGAAGACTACGGCGACTACTTCGCATGGGGCGAGACGGAGCCGAAAGACACCTACAGCTGGACCACGTATACGCATTGCGATGGTAGCCAGAAAACCTGTCATGACATTGGTACCGATATCGCCGGCACTGAATATGATGTCGCGACGGCCCAATGGGGCAAGTCTTGGCACATGCCAACACTGGAACAGATAAGGGAATTGGTGAATAACTGTACGTCAGAGTGGACTACGCAGAACGGTGTTAATGGGCGGAAGTTCACCAGCAAGGTCAATGGTAAGGCTATCTTCCTTCCCGCCGCTGGCAGCCGCTGGGACGGCGAGCTCTACAACGCTGGCTCGCAAGGCCTCTACTGGTCGTCGACGCTCGACGAGGGTTACCCGCTCAACGCGCGCCGCCTGTACATCTATTCCGAGCGTGCGCGCTGGGACGACTACGGCGGCCGCTTCGGCGGTCTCACGGTGCGCCCCGTGCGTTAGAACTGAGTGCATCCTTTCCCAACGCAACCTCGCCTCGCACGCCGAAATCATTTTTCATTCTCGGCGGCGGGGCGGGCCCCCCAAGGGGCCCATCGGCCTCGTCGTGGAGAATGAAAAATGATTTCGGCTTTCAGCCTCAGTCCCTACAAAAAGTGGGGGCGATGGCGAGAAAAATTGTGAATTATTTGTCGGAACCAAATTTTATTCGTACCTTTGTGGCTGTAAACAACTACTCAGAGACTATGTATAAGAGAATGACCCTACTGCTCGTGCTCATTGCGATGACGGTGAGCCTGAGCGCTGAGAACCCTTACAAGAAGTATACCGATGGTCTGCCATTCACGATGGCTGAGGTGACTGCGCCGCAGATTCCCGACCGCAGCGTGACGCTCACCACGTTTGGTGCTGACCCTACCGGACAGCAGCTGTGTACCGATGCCTTTGTGAAGGCCATCGACCAGCTGTCGGCACAGGGCGGAGGCCACCTGGTGGTGCCACGTGGCGTGTGGCTCACGGGTCCCATCGTGCTGAAGAGCCACATCGACCTGCACTTGGAACATGGCGCCGTGATTCGGTTTGCGGCTGACGAGCGCCTCTATCAGCTGGTGAAGACCAGCTTCGAGGGCTTGGATACCCGCCGCTGCCAGTCGCCCATCAGTGGTGTAGGCCTGACCGATGTGGCCATCACCGGCTATGGCGTCATCGACGGCAATGGCCAGTACTGGCGCCCGGTGAAGAAGTCGAAGGTGACCGACAGCCACTGGAAGCGGCTGCTTGAGCAGCCCGGCAGCCGTGAGCTGCGCAAGGGCTACTGGGTGCCGTCGGAGAGTTACGCCAACGGTGAGGCGAAGGCCGACATGAACGTGCCCACGGCGAAGGACGATAGCGAGTGGCAGCAGATGAAGCGCTTCCTGCGCCCCGTCATGGTGAGCCTCGTGGGATGCAAGAACGTGCTGCTGCAGGACGTCATCTTCCAGAACTCCCCGGCATGGAACCTGCACCCGCTGATGTGCGAGAACGTCATCATCGAGAACGTGCTGGCACGTAACCCCGCCTACGCTCAGAACGGCGACGCTTTGGACCTGGAGTCGTGTCGCGACGTGCTCATCATTAACTCCAAGTTCGATGCCGGTGACGATGGCATCTGCCTGAAGAGTGGCAAGGATGCCGATGGGCGTCGCCGCGGACGGCCTTGCGAGAACGTGGTGGTCGATGGCTGCACTGTCTTTGCTGGTCATGGTGGCTTCGTCGTGGGCTCCGAGATGAGTGGCGGCGTGCGTAACATCATGGTGCGCGACTGCCAGTTCGTGGGCACCGATGTGGGCCTGCGCTTCAAGTCCACCCGTGGACGGGGTGGGGTAGTGGAGAACATCTTCGTCGATGGCATCTCGATGACCGATATTGCCACCTACGCGCTGACGTTCAACATGTACTATGGCGGCAAGTCGGTGGCTGAGGTGCTGGCCGATGGAGGAACCTCCCAGGAGGTGGCTTCCGTTCCCGTCACTGAGGAGACGCCCATTTTCCGTAACATCGACATCCGCAATGTCGTTTGTAGCAATGCTGGCTATGCAATGGAGTTCAACGGTCTGCCTGAGATGCCCATCGACGGCATCCGTCTGGAGAACATCGAGATCAGCGCCCATCACGACGCTACCTTTAACTATTCGACCCATATCACAAAGAAAAACGTGAACATCGTCACCCCTTTAACGACAAGCAAATAATTAATTGGTATGATTTCGTGGGTACGGAGGTACGTGGGTACGGAGGTGCGAGAATAGTCTGCACGCCCGATATTCCACGAGAAGTCTATCCTCGTACCTCCGTACCTTCGTACTCCCGTACCCCCGAATTATCACTAAACGAATGAAACGAACAGCATGCAGATAATGAATATGAAGCGACTTTTGTTAATTGTATTAAGTGTCATTTGTAGTACATGGGTTGTTGCACAGCGTAGCGTTGTGGACCTAAACTTCGGCTGGCGTTTCCATGCAGGGGAGACAGGCTATGCTGCCCTTCCTACGACCGACGACAGCGACTGGCGGGTGGTTGACCTGCCCCATGACTTCCAGATAGAGCAGCCGTGGGTGGCCCCTGCTGCCGATGAGCGCCCCGACAACACCGACGTGGCAGCCAACATCAAGAGCCGCCTGTCGAGTCGTGGCTTCAAGGAGATGGGGCGCTCGTGGTATCGCCTGCACTTTACGCCTGGCGAAGATCTACGTGGTCGGCGCCTGCTGCTCGACTTCGGCGGCATCATGTATGTGGGCGATGTCTACCTGAACGGTCAGCTTGTTGGCGGCACTGAGTATGGCTATGTAGGCTTCGAGATCGATGTCACCGACCAGCTGCGCATTGGCGAGGACAACGTCATTGCCGTCATGGCCGACACACGCCAGCCACAGAACTCCCGCTGGTACACTGGTGGCGGTCTCTTCCGCGGCGTGAAGCTCATCGCCACGCCGAAGGACCTCTACTTTACCCGTCATCCATTATTTATAAGGACACGCGCGAACCGCTATATTAATATATCGGCCGAGTTCACCAACCGCACCAAAGCCAAGGAGACACGCATGAGTGTCACCATACGCGACCCGCAAGGACAGGTGGTCTATGAGGGGACGGGCAGTCGTGCACGCAATTCGCAGGGGCGTACGCTGGAGGTCATCATGCCTGAGATAGAACTTCAGAACGCGCAGCTCTGGGACACCGAGCACCCGCAGCTCTACACCGCCGAGGCTTGCCTGCTGCGTGATGACGGCAGTGTGGCCGATGTTGTCAGCGAGCATTTTGGCATCCGTACCGTGGAGTTTGGACCCGCTTTTGGCATGAAGCTCAACGGGCAGAAAGTGCTGCTGAAAGGCTATGCCAACCACCACACGCTGGGAGCACTTGGCGCCGCTGCCTATCCGCGTGCCATCGAGAAGCGCCTGCAACTGATGAAGTCGTTCGGCGTGAACCATATCCGTACGTCGCACAACCCCTATAGTCGCGAGTTCATTGAGCTGTGCGACAAGTATGGCATCCTTGTCGTCGACGAACTGTACGACAAGTGGACGCGCCAGCATACGGGTGGGCGTGCCACGTTCGAGGAGCTGTGGCAGTATGATGTGCCCGAATGGGTGCGCCGCGACCGCAACTCACCGTCGGTGGTGCTGTGGAGCCTTGGCAACGAGTTGCAACAGGACCCCAACCAGCCCTTCAACGACTGGGGCGTGACGATGTTCAAGCTGCAGCGCACACTGCTGCAGCGCTACGACTCCACGCGACTGGTCACCGTGGCCATGCACCCGCGCTACCGTAACTGGGAGACCGACTCACTGCCCTGCGACCTGGCGATGGTGACCGACGTGCAGGCCTATAACTACCGCTACATGTACTTCCCTGGTGACGGGCGCCGCTTCCCGTGGATGACGTTCTACCAGAGCGAGGCCTCCGTGTCGGCCATGGGCGAGAACTACTTCAGCATGGACCTCGATAAGGTGATAGGTCTGGCCTACTGGGGAGCCATCGACTATCTGGGCGAGAGCCAGGGATGGCCTGCCAAGGGTTGGAGCCAGGGCGTGTTTACCATCGACCTGGAGCCGAAGCCGAAGGCCTACCTCATGAAGAGTTTCTTCAAACCCGAGGAGCCGGTGGTGCATATCGGCATCATCGACAAGAAGGGTGACCAGATGTGGAACGGCGTGCAGACAGGTAACGACGGCATGAGCGACCACTGGGTACGCGTCGACGGTCAGCAGCTGTCGCTCTACACCTATACCAATGCCGACGAGGTGGAGCTGTTGCTCAATGGCAAGAGCCTCGGGCGAAAGACGAATCCCGTCGGCGATGCCAAGCGTCGCAACCAGATACGCTGGGACAACGTAACCTATAAGCCCGGCTATTTGGAGGCTGTCGCCCGCACGGGTGGGAAGGTGGTGGCGCGCCATCGCATAGAGACGACGGGACAGGCCGTGCGCCTGCAGGCTGTGGCTGACAACAGCTCGTGGAAGGCCGATGGCATGGACTTGCAGCATGTGCGTGTTGAGGCTGTCGACAAGAAGGGGCGCCGCGTGCAGACAGTAGATGGCGAGGTGACATTCGCCGTCAGTGGCGATGCCCGCATCGTGGGTGTCATCAATGGCGATATCAATAGCGACGAACTCACTGTGGGCGATAGCCGCCGATTGTATAACGGTACGTGTACCGTCATCCTGCGTGCTGGTCGTACGGGTGGTAACGTTACGCTCACAGCCACCACGCCGGGCATGAAGGCCGTCAAGATGTCGCTGACGCTGAATCCTGAGTGAGACTCCCAGTTTCCTCCGAGGAAGCTACCAGTTTCTTCCTAAGAAACTCCCAGCTTTCTACGAAGAAACTCTCAGTTTCTTCCTAAGAAACTTCCAGCTTTCTCCGAAGAATGGAATAGCAAACCACCGACTTACGATGAGCAAGTCGGTGGTTTGCTATAAGTGACATGCCTTGTTACAATTCACCTCATGGGCTTACGCCTCAAGTGCCAGCTCGATGTTGTGCTCCTTGGCCATGCGCCGCATGTTGAGCAGGGCGTAGCGCATGCGTCCGAGGGCAGTGTTGATGCAGACCCCCGTAGCCTCGGCAATCTCCTTGAACGATAGCTGCTGGTAGTAGCGCATGTAGACCACCTCGCGCTGAGGGGCAGGCAGCGCGTTCATCATCCGCTTCACGTCGATGAGCACCTGCTCGTTGACGATCTCGCTCTCGCGGTAGGTGTCCATCACCGATGCGCCGCGCAGGTTCTGCAGGTCGTTTTCGGCGTTGGGCTCCACCAGGTGGCGAGCCTGCTGCTGGCGGTACCAGTCCATGATGACGTTGTGGGCGATGCGGGTAAGCCAGAACTGGAACTTGCCCGTGTCGGCATATTGTCCTTGCTGCAGCTTGGTGATTACCTTGACGAATGTCTCCTGGAAGATATCGTCGGCCAGGTCATGGTCGCGCACCACGAACATGATATACGTGAACAACTTGGTCTGTGTACGTGATAATAACTCATCGAACGCACGGTTGTTTCCTTTGACATACAGTAAGGCCAACTCCTCGTCGGTCATACCTTCAAATTTCTTCATATCTTTAATTATTTTTTATGAAGTAAATCTATGTCGATAGGCAATAAAGTTTTAGTTCGTGAGTTATTAATTATGGTTTATCGGGTGCAAAAGTAAGTATTTTCTATGATACGGCCAAATTTTTTGCCGTTTTTTTACGCTTTTCTCAAAAAAAAGCGTGATATTGACGATTAGAAGTCGTCAAGCAACCTGCGAATGTAGTCCCGTTCCCAGTCGCGCTCGTGGTAGCGTTGCTGGTCGAAGAGCAGCAGGTCAAGGTCGATGCGTACGATGCCTTGCTCGCGCTCCTCCGGGGTTCGTCCCATCTCTTTTTCCATCTTCTTAAGGCAAGCCTGAAGGGTGTCGGCGTCCATGTCGGTGGTTCCCTTGGCCAATTGGTTCAGGTAGCGGCAGGGACGGCTGTTGCCGATGGGCTTCGTCCAGCGCTCGTGGGTGAACGACAGTTGCTCGAACAGTGGCAGGAGCCTTTCGCGTGCCTCTGCCAGATTGCGCTTCTGCTGAAAGTTGCCGGCCAGCGACAACAGGACGTTATGTTTCATTGTTATGGTTGATGCTAAGCAATAATCTGCTGCAAAAGTACAAAAAAGCGGTGGAAAACGGTTAGTTATTTGTTTTTTTTAGTAATTTTGCAGCCGCAAAACGAAAAGGTACCCATGAATCAGCCTTTCAGGACGTTCCTGCTCATAGCCCTTGTGGTGTTGCTGCTGTTGGCCATGCAGTTTCTGCCAACACTCCAGATTGGTAGTGTTGAACTGCGTCGTGTCGACATGCTCAGCGATGTGCGTGGCCGTGCCACTGCTGCCGATGGGTACTTGCATGCCGACGAGATTGCACTGCTGGCTGCTGCCGCTGCCGGCGACAGCACTGGACGTACATCGCTGATGCTCGATAGCCTCACCATGAACGGCCAGGTGCTTGCCGACTTCAGTGGTGGCGAAAGTGGCGGACTGGACCATTTCTTCAGTCAGTTGCGTCAGGCAGAGACCCTCGGTCGTCCTGTGCGAATCGCTTACTTCGGCGACTCGTTCATCGAGGGCGACATTCTCACCTGCGACCTCCGTGAGCTGTTCCAGGACACCTTTGGCGGAGCCGGGGTAGGGTGGGTCGACTGTGGCAGCCGCATCAGTGGCTTCCGCCAGACGGTGCGCCATCAGTTCAGTGGTCTCACCGAGTACGAGGTGGTGCAGCGACCTTTCGTCCACAGCTGTGAGGGCATTGCCGAGCGCTACTTCACCGCTCACGAAGGGGCGCGCATCACGCTGAATGGCTCCAGCCAGCGCAAACATATCGATGCCTGGCAGCAGGCCACGCTCTACCTGCGTACCGACCACGGTGTGCGTGTGACAGCCATTGCCGGCAGCGACACCTTGGTGAACCAGCTTGAAGGCAGTCGCACGCTGCGCACGGTGACGCTGCACCAGCCATCGATGAGCCGTGTCAGCTATCGTTTCGACCACATCGGTGCTGGCACCCTACTTTATGGCGTGGCCTTGGAGTCGCCCCATGGCGTCATCGTCGACAACTTCAGCATGCGAGGCTCGTCGGGAACGCCGTTGGCCCAGATACCGATCAACACGCTCCGGGCCTTCGCCCACCAGCGTCCTTACGACCTCATCGTCCTGCACTATGGCCTTAACGTGGCCAGTCCAAAGAGTCATCCTTCGGTCTATCATGGCTATATCAAGCAGATGGGTAAGGCCATCGACCACCTGCGCGCTGCCTTCCCCGAGGCCAGCTTCCTCGTCGTCAGCATGCCCGACCGCGACCAGCGTACTGATGCCGGCCTGCTCACCATGCGCGGCGTTGAGGCCCTCGTCGCCTGCCAACAGCTGATGGCGCGCGAGCATGGCGTCGCCTTCTTTAACCTGTTCCAGGCTATGGGTGGACGTGAGAGCATGGCTACCCTCGTCAGTCGCGGCATGGCCAATAAGGACTATACCCACCTGAGTTTTGCAGGCGGACGTCACTTGGCACGCATCATCTTCGACAGCCTGATGGCCGCCATGGATGGCAATGGCCTCTACGCACCACCGCGCTTGGCAGAGACAGCACAGCCAGAGGCGCTTCCTGAGGATGACGACGACGGCCTGCTGCCTGTGATTCCCTGGCCCCTGGCGGCTCCGCGTGCCGACACCCTCGCTGTGGAGGCCGACTCGCTGGCGGTTGACTCCGACTCACTGTCGGTCGTCGAACCCACTGTCGACGTGCCTGTCCCAGAGACTGCCGACCCATCGGTCGATACCCCCCAACCACCCGTCATTAACAACGAAGCCAGCAATAGCGATGCTCGACAAGATTCTACAGCAACTGACTTATAACCCACACGAGCCGCTCATCTTCTCGTCGAGCCTCTTCCTGTTCCTATTCCTTGGGTTCACGTGCGTCTACATGCTTATGCAGCATACGCGCACGCTGCGACTGCTTTTCGTCACGGCTTTCAGCTACTATTTCTACTACAAGTCGTCGGGCTTCTACTTCTTCCTGCTCGCCGTGGTGACGCTGAGCGACTACTTCATTGCACGGGCCATAGAGAAGCAAAAATTGTCAAATTGTAAATTGTCAAATTGTAAATCGTCAAATAGTAAATCGTCAAATTGTAAATACCTCGTCTTTCTCTCCCTGCTGATCGACCTGGGACTGCTGGGCTACTTCAAGTACACCAACTTCTTCGCTGGCATGTGGGCACAGATGGTGGGAGCGAACTTCCAGCCATGGGACATCTTCCTGCCCGTGGGTATCTCGTTCTTCACCTTCCAGTCGATGAGCTACGTCATCGACGTCTATCGCGGACAGCTCAAGACACTGCCGTCGTTGCTCGACTATGCCTTCTACGTCTCGTTCTTCCCGCAGCTTGTGGCAGGTCCTATTGTGCGAGCCCGTGACTTTGCCCCGCAGATACGCAAACCGCTGGAGATTACGAGCGAGATGTTTGCGCAGGGCGTCTATTTCATTGCCATCGGCTTGTTTAAGAAAGCCGTCATCAGCGACTATATCTCACTGAATTTCGTCGACCGCATTTTCGACAATCCTGCACTCTACAGCGGTGTGGAGAACCTGCTGGGCATCTATGGCTACACGCTGCAGATCTACTGCGACTTCTCAGGCTACAGCGACATGGCCATCGGCATCGCCCTGCTGCTGGGCTTCCACTTCCCCATGAACTTCAATGCGCCCTACCGTTCCGACAGCATCACTGACTTCTGGCGACGCTGGCACATCTCGCTGTCGTCGTGGATTCGCGACTACATCTACATCTCGCTTGGCGGCAACCGTAAAGGCAAGGTGCGGCAGTACGTCAACCTCATCATCACCATGCTGCTGGGTGGACTTTGGCACGGTGCAAGCCTTAACTTCGTGTTCTGGGGCGGCATGCACGGACTGGCGCTGGCCGTCCATAAGTGGACACGCGAGCACATCTTCCACCATGACCGCCACTACCACAGCCACGGCCTGCGGCGAGTGTTGGCCATCGTACTGACCTTCCATTTCGTGGCGCTGCTGTGGGTGTTCTTCCGTAACCACACCTTTGAGGGCTCGTGGACCATGCTCTCGCAGATTGCCACCGACTTCCACCCCGAGTTGTTTGTGCAGGTCGTCGAGGGCTACTGGTTCGTCTTCGCACTGATTGCCTTTGGCTACCTCACCCACTTCGTGCCCGCCTCGTGGGAGCGCTTTGCCGTCACGGTCCTGAGACGTGGTACGGTCGTGCTCGATGCCATCGTCATTGCCATCGTCGTCTATCTGGTCATCCAGGTGAAGAGCAGCGAGATTCAGCCTTTCATCTACTTCCAATTCTGAGTCCTTGGCATTACCGACCAGCATCGGGTAACTTAAATAATGCAAAAATACGCCCCGAATACGGCATTTTTGCAAACTCGGCTTTGCAATTCCAAGTTTTTTCCGTATCTTTGCACTGTTTTTCTGAAGCAGATGCATCATTAACAAAGGTATGGAAGCTTTTTTCAGAACACACCGCTATTTAGTGGATCATGTCAATGCCCCTGTCCGCCGGCAGCTGATGGACGAGATCGACTGGAACGACCGCCTGATAGGCATCAAGGGCACGCGGGGCGTTGGCAAGACGACGTTCCTGTTGCAGATAGCCAAGGAGCGGTTCCCCTCCGACGACCGTCAGTGTCTCTATGTGAACATGAACAACTTCTACTTCCAGGGCAGGGGGATTGCCGACTTTGCTGGCGAGTTCTACCATAAGGGTGGCCGTGTGCTGCTCATCGATCAGGTGTTCAAGCAGACCGACTGGTCGCGGGAGCTGCGGCGCTGCTACGACCTCTACCCGCAACTGAAGATTGTGTTTACGGGCTCCAGCGTGATGCGTCTCAAAGACGAGAACCCTGAGCTGAACGGCATTGTGAAAAGCTACAACCTGCGCGGCTTCTCGTTCCGCGAGTTCCTCAATCTGCAAACCGGCAACGACTTTCCTGCATTTACCCTCGACGAGATCCTGAACGACCATGAGCGCATTGTCAAGCAGATACTGCCCAAGGTGTCGCCACGGCGTTACTTTCAGGACTATATTCACCACGGCTTCTACCCCTTCTTCCAAGAGCACCGCAACTATTCGGAGAACCTGCTCAAGACGATGAGCATGATGACCGAGGTCGACATACTGCTCATCAAGCAGATAGAGGTGAACTTCCTGCCCAAAATCAAAAAGCTCTTTTACCAGTTGGCTGAGCAGGGACCCAAGTCGCCCAACGTGTCGAAACTGGCACAGGAGATAGAGACCAGCCGAGCCACGGTGATGAACTACATCAAGTACCTCACCGATGCGCGTCTGCTGAACCTCATCTACCCCGTTGGGCAGAGCTTCCCCAAGAAGCCCACGAGGGTGATGCTCCACAACTCGAACCTGCTCTACGCCATCTACCCCATCCACGTGGAGAAGCAGACGGCCATGGAGACCTTCTTCGTCAACTCGCTGTGGAAGGACCACAAGGTGAACCAGGGTCCCCACGAGCAGGGCTTCCTGGTCGACGAGAAGCAGAAGTTCCGCATCTGCGATGCTGCGGTTAATAATAAAATAAGGTACGCGCAAGACACCATCTATGCACGCTACAATACGGAGATTGGACGTGGCAATCAGATACCACTCTGGCTGTTGGGCTTCTTGTACTAATGAGGACCGCCAGCGGGAATCTGTGTCGCGCTACTTAAAACCGGCTGTTTGAGCCGCCAAGAGCCGCCAAACCAGCGAAAGAAATGCGCATGGCCCAAGGCGAGGCATGAAACGTAAACGTTTTAGCATTATTTTGCGAAGTCTGCTTTGCAATTTGAAGTTTTTTTCGTACCTTTGCAACCGTTTTAAAACAAGTCATCATTTTTAGGTATTTTTTTAGTCAAAACTATTATACGTTTTATATTCTAAACAAATGGCAAAAGAAAAGAAATTTATCACCTGTGATGGTAACGAGGCTGCGGCTCACGTGAGTTACATGTTCTCGGAGGTAGCTGCTATCTACCCCATCACCCCGTCTTCGCCAATGGCGGAGCATGTCGACGAGTGGGCCGCCCGTGGTCGTAAGAACCTGTGGGGTCAGACCGTCAGTGTTCAGGAAATGCAG
>JAEEGL016700848.1_pt1 | contig 33098 bp, 26 predicted proteins | sample 9134231 | NCBI WGS metagenome assembly JAEEGL01 (sample SAMN16246548, study PRJNA631951) | gut metagenome | biome: gut microbiome; feature: rumen; material: fiber-attached | host: Bos | place: Iran: Karaj | collected 2018-10 | reverse complement strand
GGACGGCTCATGATGTCGGAGCTCATATCGGCAACGAGCATAACGTTGTTAATCTCGCTGGCGTCGAAATCGCGGCGGATCTCGGTACCGTAGATGGTGTTGTTAGTGGTGATGTGGAAGTAGTCTGCATCGGCAGGAACGGTCCAACCCTTGGGGATGTAGCTGTAGGTCTTGTCTTCGGAAGAAGCGACAATCACGGTCTCGCCGAAGTTCTTAGCCTCTTTGGCGGCTTTCTTTGCCCACACGCCGGTCTGCAGATAGGCAGCCTTCTTGTTGAGGAGGTTGGCGGGGACATCCATGAAGCCGGTGCTGGCACCACCACCGAGGAAAAGGATTTCGTATTCGGCGGGGATGTTCAACAGGTCGCGCCACAGTTGGCGGGTTTCTTCCATGGTGCGCTCCCAACCGGGGGTACGGTGGGAAATCTCGAGCAGACCGATACCGGTGTTGTCGAAGTCGCGGATGGCATTGATGGTGGACTCAATGGCCTCTTTTGGCAGGACGCAAGGACCTGCATTGAAATTATAAGCTGTTTTCATTTGATTTGAATTTAAAGAGTTATATTATTTTTTCAGTTTTTTTACCGTAATATTTCCATCTGCAAAGTTACTCTTTTTTTTAATATAAATGATGTTTTTCTTATAAAAAATATTTTTAAGCCTATAAAAAAAAATTTTAAGCCGGGGGCAGACAGGAAAACTGGACTGGTAAGCAGAGACGGAAACTGGCGTTGCGAGTACATTACGACGATTGTCCAACATGGATGGAGGGGAAAAAGAGCCGATTTTTCCAACCCAAACGGGGGCCGAAAAAAAATATACTTTTGAACCGAGATATGTGGATAAAAAACCATATTTTTGAGGATTAGGAAGTTAAAAAAAATGGGTGGTAAAAGGGGGCGCCGAAGGATGCCAAGGGGAATTATGATTATCAGTGCATTGTGAGCGAACAGAAAGTAAACATATGAATCACAGAGCATTATAAAGATATTAGTCAATATCGGACTACTGGTCAACAAGTTGGTTGGCTTATCAACAAAACACGTCGATAATGGGGGAAAAACCGAAAAAAAATTTTGTGATACGAGAAAAAAAGCGTATCTTTAAAGGGCGAAAAAAAGGCTGTCAGACATGTAAAATAGTTATTTTTCAGTTTTTTTGAAAGAATAGCGTATCAAGAAGGAGGTGTAGAGAACGGTTTGCTTTACATTTTTTTTCCGAATAATGCAAATTTATTTTTCACCTTGGCGGGTGATAATTTTGTTGCATTTTTGCATCATGAACAGCGAACCAAGGATGCTTCATAAGTGATACTAAGACAGCGAAGGGCGAAGACTTATCAACAAGTCGCTGTTTGAAAAAACGGAGAAATTCCGTTTCTGACAAACAACACGAAACAAAAAGTAAAATGAGCTATAATAACGAAACAACAACGAAAGTAATGGAGAAGGACTACCAGAGAGTATGGGAAGAATGTCTTGGTTTTATCAAAGACAATCTGACGGGTAAAGAGAACGAGAAAGTTTTTAGTACCTGGTTTGAACCCATCGTTCCACTGAAACTGGATGGCAGTACTTTGATAATAAAAGTGCCAAGCCCGTTCTTCTACGAGTGGTTGGAGCAGAATTATGCCGACTTACTGAAACGTGCCATACAGCTTACGCTGGGCAACGAAGCCTGTCTACAATATAGTGTGGTGATGGACACCAGCATCGCCGAGCAGCCAATAACAACAAAAATCCCTTCTACCGGCAGGCAATCGACCATGAACCAACCTCGCGACGTGCCGATGAACTTGAAGCTTGACGACGGAAGGGAATTTCCCAATCCGTTCGTGATACCGGGCATACAAAAGGTACGCATCAATTCACAACTCAGTTCCTCCTATACACTCCACAATTATGTAGAGGGCGAGTGCAACCGATTGGCCCGTGCCGCAGGATATGCCGTGGCAGAAAAGCCGGGTAAGACAGCTTTCAACCCTTTGATGCTCCACGGGGGCGTAGGTTTGGGCAAGACTCACTTGGCCAATGCCATAGGGTTGAAGACAAAAGAGTTGCATCCCGAACTGACAGTCTTGTACGTTACTTCTGAACAATTCATGCAGCAGTATATGGATGCCGGAAGAAACGGCACCACATCCGACTTTGTCCATTTCTATGAAATGATTGATGTGTTGATTGTGGACGACATTCAGTTTTGGAGCAACAAGGCTGGCCGCACACAGGAAGCTTTCTTCCATATCTTCAATACATTGCATCAGGCTGGGAAGCAGCTTATCATTACCAGTGACAAAGCCCCCAGTGAACTTCAAGGACTTGAGACCCGCCTCACCTCCCGTTTGAAATGGGGTCTGGCTGCCGAGTTGCTGCCTCCGGATGTTGAGACCCGCATGAGCATTCTGCGCCAAAAACTGGCCAGCGACGGTGTTGAAATGCCCGACGAGGTGATTGAATACATCGCCTACAATATTAACACCAATGTCCGAGAATTGGAAGGAGCCCTCATTTCACTTATGGCACAGTCGTCGTTGAACCATCGCGACATCACTATTGAATTGGCACGCCAGATGGTCGACAAGTTTGTGAAGAGCACCAACCGTGAAGTGACCATCGACTATATTCAGAAAGTGGTGTGCGATTACTTCAACATTCCCATTGAGAGCATTCAGTCGCGCACCCGCAAACGCGAGATTGTACAAGCACGCCAGTTGACGATGTACTATGCCAAGAAACTGACCAAATCGTCGCTTGCCATTATCGGACTGCAGTGCGGCAACAAGGATCACGCCACTGTGCTCCATGCATGCAAAACCGTTGCAAACCTGGCAGAAACCGACAAGCAGTTCCGTTTCTGGATTGAGGAACTGGACAAAAAGTTTAAGGAATAGCCCGCACTGCCATGAAAGTCCCCTTCAAGCCCGGCACACTCATCTACCCTTTACCCGCCGTGATGGTGAGTTGCGGTGATGAACCTGAGAACTACAATATCATCACTATTGCTTGGACGGGAACGGTATGCACAGACCCTCCTATGTGCTATATATCTGTCAGACGGGAACGCCATTCGTACGACATCATTAAACGCACAGGAGAGTTTGTCATCAACCTTACCACTGCACGGCTTGCCCGCACGACAGACTGGTGCGGTGTACGTAGCGGAAAAGACTACAACAAATTCAAAGAGATGCACCTCTCCCCTGAGAAGGGACAGATAGTAAAGGCTCCCCTGATTGCCGAAAGTCCACTGAACATTGAATGCAAAGTGACAGATATACGTCCACTGGGCAGCCACGACATGTTTCTGGCAAACGTGGTGGCAGTGAATGCAGACGAAAAACTGATTGACAAATCGACTGGGGCGTTTCAGCTGAACCATGCCGAACCCCTTGCCTTCTCGCATGGGAAATATTACTCACTTGGCGAGAAACTCGGCAGTTTCGGTTTCAGCGTGAAAAAGGCCAAAAGCCGGAAATAAATAAATTTTTATTAGCCATGAAGATTGTATGCGTAGAGCCCTTAGGCATAAGCCGGGAGCATTTTGAAGAGCTGAAAAGCGAAATGAACTCAAAGGGACATGAATTTGAATATTACATGGACCGCAAAGAGGATGCTGACACCTTGGTGGAAAGAATGCACCAAGCGGAGATTGCCGTCATTTCCAACATCGCCTTGCCTGCCACAGTATTGAGCCACTGTTCTGAACTCAAATACCTCTCAGTTGCTTTCACCGGGCTGGATCATATAGACCTTGCATACTGTAAAGAGCATCAAATCACCGTACAGAATGCCGCCGGCTATTCCACCACCGCGGTAAGCGAACTGGCCATCGGACTGATGCTTGATGTGATGCGGCGCATCACCGACCTCGATGCCGCCACTCGTCAAGGCGAAAGCCGCGGTGCCTTTTTGGGACGCGAACTGCGTGGCAAGACCGTAGGTGTTGTGGGCACAGGAGCTATTGGCACCGCCACCATCCGGCTGCTGCTTGCCTTCGGCTGCAAAGTGATAGCCTACAACCGCAGTCGCCACACTGAAGTAGAGCAACTGGGCGTGGAGTACACTGACCTTGACGCCTTGATGCAACAGAGCGACATCGTCACCCTGCATGTGCCGTTGAATGCCGAGACTCACCATTTGATAAGCCGTGAACGCATTGCCAAGATGAAACCCACCGCTATTCTTATCAACACTGCCCGCGGCAATGTGGTGGACATCCCTGCTTTGGCCGAAGCTTTGAGCAACCACAGCATAGCCGGTGCCGGCATAGATGTCTACGAGAAAGAGCCTCCTCTGGCCTCCGACCATCCCTTGCTTACAGCACCCAATTGTATCTGTGTGCCCCATATTGGGTACGCCTCGCGCGAAGCTTTCGACATACGTGCCGATATAGTCTTCGACCATGTGCGCCAGTATCTCGACTCAATCCACTAAAACAGGCGTCATAGTCTTATCTTAACAGGGTGACGGTACCCTTTGCCACCTCCCGGCGACCTTCCAGCGTAGTGTAGTGGCAGAGATAAGCGTAAGCCGCGATGGGACTTTTCACTCCGCGGTAAGTGCCGTTCCACCCCTGGTTAATATCCGTGGTGTGGAAAATGCAGTCGCCCCAACGGGTGAAAACCTTCAGGTCGTAGTCACGGACATTTACCCCATAGCCTCGAAACAGATTGTTGGTAGGCTCGTCGGGCGTGAAGACATTCGGGAACCAAAGCATCTGTATCCTCAACGGCACCGTTGCATAAGCCGTGTCGAAGCAATCGGGAGTCGTCACCACAAGCATCACCTGAACACTGTCCTCCGAAAGGGAAGACAAGTAAACCATCATGCTGTCCGTGGAAGAAGAAAGCAGCCCATCTACAAACCACTGCCTCTCATGGGGTCTCAATGTATGGTCAATCGCTGTAAGCGTGAGATTATCCATATCGAGCGTATCCGGCAAAACCGCAAGACGAGCCTCCACAGGCTGCACAGGCGCAAGCTGAAAAGTATCACGCCACGGACAATGAACCGTGTCGCAACGCTCCGCCTCCAGACCATACACCGTCGTGTCCGCAGGCGAAAGCAACACAGGATTCGGCATTTCGCCACCACGCACCCATCCTGTGGGCAAAGACGTGTCCTCCGGCCACGAACTCCATCGGTAACAAAGGCTGTCGGGCAAAACAAGACTATAGCCACCCGGCTCATGACAGAAAGCCTCAGGGACAATACTCGGCAACGGCTGCTGCAGAACACCGAGATTCAACACAACAATGCTGTCCGTACCCCCTGCACAGGCAAAACGTAGCGTGTCACTCCCCGCCCCGTAAAAAGGCACACCCTCCCATTCCACAGGCAACGAAGACGAGCAAACCACAGTATCCCTTACATCCAGACAACTGAGATACAGCGTTACCGTACTGTCACAACCATCAACAGTGACATACCGCCTTTCATACACCCCCGGACGATAGCAACCCACACCGTCGAAGAAGTAATCATCCCCTTGCTGATAAGAATCGTAAAGCCGCGTGTCATAGACAGGGTTCACCTGCAAGTGAAGCGTTGTATGATGGCAAACATCCGCATGCACATATTCTCCCGCTTCGGCCAGCTCCTGTCCGAAAAACCGATAAACATCGCCCTCACAAATGGCGACATCGACAGTATCATACTGAAAAACGACAGAGAACGCCTGGCTGACCGAATCCACACACGCTCCGCCCGCAAGCATGGCGTAGAGGGTCACCGTATGTACTCCTTCATCAAACCCATGCACCGGATTTGCAACCGTGGAAGTTGTCCCGTCATCAAAACACCACAAATACTCCTCACACGGGAAATCGGTCAATTGAGTGTGCGCACTATCACGCGAAATAACACTTTGGTTAGCAAAGCGGCACAGAGCACCGCACGAGTCGAGCAGCTGCAAAGCGAACGCTGCCACCGGATAACGCCCGCCGGCATAAGTAGAGAGGCTAAAACCGCACACCTGCTCAGAAAGACGATATGAGACCTGACAACCGTAGTCACCTGCTGTAGAGACATGAAGCGTGTCGGCAGTCGAAAGCGTCGTGGCCGTGTCAGATGCCGAATACCAACGATAGGAGAATCCTTGTGGAGCGCGGAACGTGTTCACAATCTCATTGCCACAGCTCTCGGCAAGGATGCGCTTTGTACCAGTCTGCAATGTAAAATAGGCATAGCCGTAATGAGCCGTGTAAGCACAGTCATAGTTTGAAAGAGCGACGACAATAGTCTGTCCATGCAAGGGGGAAAGATCTACCCCCACAGCATCCCAATCCCGCCAAAGAACCTCAACGAGACCCGGCACTCTGTTCCAGCCCGACAAGTCGCCCGAAACGAAATTGCCATGATAGCAGGGACTGATGCTGACACCTGCGGGCGTAGTGATGTCAAGGTCGAAATGAGGCTGATCCAACGGGGCGTGATAGGGCTGTTCCTCCACCAGCGCATAGCGGAGAATGAGCAAGTCAAATTCGTTGGTATCCACATCAATGGTATAGAAAATAGACTCCTGCTCCCCGCCACCCAGCCAGTTGCCCAACCGGACCGAAGAGCAGAACCCCTCAGGCACAGTACGCAGCCTATTGCCCGTACGCGGGTCACGCTCCGAAGTGTCGCTGTGTACAGTGTGTCTCGATGCTGACGAATCACTGCCGAAGTCAAGAATATTTGCCGGCGAACTGACATCGGCAGGGTTATGGAACGTTCCCGTACAACACTTTACACCATCACAATGGAGGCTGGCATAATGTATCTTGTTATTGTCAGACAAGGGACAAGGGACGTGGAACAAGAGGCTGATATAGTCGCTCTCGCCATAAGTGCATTGTGCATATAACCTCGCCTCGAAATCTTCATCTGGAGACAGTGTCGGCAGCAATACCGACGCGGTATTCGAAGTCAGCGTGGTTCCTGTTCCCTCGGCAAATCCGGGCGGTCCGTATTCCACCCTGTAGCTATGATAACGGGGAAGACTATCCCACTTAAGAATTAGATCGTCACTTGTCAAATTGACGTTAGACATTACAAGACCCGCAGGTGTGGGACAAGGGATAATTGTATCGCTGGCATAGCCGCTTTCGCCATGAGCGCATTGTGCATACACCCTTACCTCTATTTCCTCCGCAGTGTGCAAATCATGTATCACCACTTGCGTTCCATGCACCATCATACTGGTGCCGCTCCCCTCGGCAAAACCCGTGGGACCGTACTCCACCCTGAAACTGTCAATCACAGAACAATCACTCCATGTCAGCCGGATGTCGTCGTTCTCACTCTCCCATACAAGCTCTGCCGAAAAATCTCTCGGTATGGGACATATCGAATCACTCGGCACAAAACGATAATAACGATATTGCCCCGGCCATGAGGTGGGTGGTGTCCCCGTGGCCTGAGTCGACACCGTGTGGCTGTTTTGGTTGACAATAGCAGCAAGGTTGGCTCCAAACAGCAGTCCGATTCCCACTGGCGTGCTGCCCGCAAATGCCCTTTCGCCATACACTATCGTTATCGAATAGTCCTCCTCATGCAGATGTATCTGAAAATTGTTCACGACATCGTGATTCAGAAAACTCCCCATTTGGATAACTACCACACGGTGACCCTCGCTGCCATACTCCAAACTTCGCATATACACAAAACCAGGGTTGCTCATATAGTCGTTCGTATAATCGTTTCGATATCCGAATATGCCGGTAGCATGCACCCCGACCTGCCCCAACTGATTGGGAAAGTAATTGTATGGGGCATTGTCCCATGAAGGAGGAAAGCTCAATGAGCCGTCACGATACATATCTACCGCCGTATAGTCCCTGTCGTAGAAAAAGAATGAGAAAGGCAACTGATACCTGCATACAATCAACGGCACCCATGGGGTCGACACCGTCATGTCCACCCACAGCGACGAGTCCACCCCTGTGGTAAACTCATAGTCGTGGACAGTCGTGGGCTGAGCCCGTAAAACTAAAAAACAACAGGTAAAAACTAAAAAGGCAATACCCGTTTTAGTTTTATGTTTTAAGTTTTTAGTTATCAGCTCTCCCTGAGCGGCCATATCGTTTTTTAGTTTTCTCCTTTTAGTTGGAAAAGCCATTTGATCTCCTCAGCCCAGCGTGCCGGGTCGGGAGTTTCGAGGATAATAGGCATATCGTCGAAACGCGGGTCGTTCATAAAGCGGACAAAGAAATCCCTTCCCATCAACCCAAGGCCGAGGCTCTCATGCCGGTCCACATGGCTGCCCACTCCCTTCTTGCTGTCGTTCAGATGCACCGCGCGGAGATACTTCAAACCCACCACACGGTCAAACTCCTCCATCGTGAACTGATAGCCCATCTCCGTGCCGATGTCATAACCCGCCGCCAACGTATGGCACGTGTCGATGCACACACCCACACGGCTCTTGTCGTCCACACCCTCGATAATACGGGCAATGTGCTCGAAACGCCAGCCAAGATTCGTTCCTTGTCCCGCCGTGTTCTCAATCACCGCCGTCACTCCCTCTGTCCGGTCGAGGGCAAGGTTAATCTCGCGGGCAATCTGGTCAAGACACTCCCCCTCACCCATCCGGTTCAAATGGCTGCCCGGATGGAAATTCAGCATCGTCAGTCCTAACTGCTGCGCCCGCTGCATCTCGTCGAGAAAAGCAGCCCGGCTCTTGGCCAGCGTCTCTTCGTCCGGCGAGCCGAGATTAATCAAATAGCTGTCGTGCGGCAACACATAACGGGCGTCAAAACCACGCTCCCTCATCAGCGACTTGAAACCATTCACATCCCCCTGCTCCAAAGGCTTGCTCACCCAACTGCGCTGGTTGCGCGTAAACAAGGCAAAAGCCGTAGCCCCGATGGCCTCGGCATTCAGGACCGCGTTCCCTACGCCGCCCGACGCGCTCACATGAGCTCCGATAAACTTAGTCATAAGCCAATACCGTTTTTCAATTCAGTTTGCAAAGATACGGTTTTTTTTTGAATGATGATATGTTGACATATGCAATGTTGATATATTTAACGACCAGCATCGTATCAACGGTTAAAACCATTAACGGACAAAACCAATTCAAAAGGCCCCTCAATCCCGGGACAAAAACGTCCGTGCCCCAGTTGCACAAAGGCATTTGACCATTCAACCCCAATCGGTCATCAGGCATTATCCAGTTATTGCCCCGACACATATCACATCGACCTGCATACACCGAAATGGTTTATGGCGAATCCTATAAATTCTGTATACATGTCTCGGCACTTCGGGACGCAGTTTCCTTATGTCTGAATGTCCTGGCACTGCGCCTTCGGCTTGTACCGTATTATTTAGTCTCACCTCTTTGAGGTGATTCATAGAAGTCCCCTTTGGTTACTCCGGTTTTCCGTTGTCGGGGCACAACAAAAACGGTTCCACCGTTTCTGTCATCCCTTTTCAACGCACACCCACCTCCACGAATCTTCCCCAACCTGCGCCCAAGACCCTTTCGCATTGTCTTTGGCTCGCTTTTTCATCCACCGCTCGACCTCAGTTCTTCCTCATTTCTCCTTCCTCAATGGGAGAACGAAGGAAGAACTGAGGACAAAGAAGCGAAGGCGGAGCGGCCGTACCCTTATTGGTCATCAAGACGGGAAACAGAATAAAACGGTTATTAAATGAGCAAATCCGATTCACGAATTAACAGATTAACGAATTAACATATTCAAGACATTTCGCAATTTTCATTTTCAATCCAAGAAAAGAGCAATTCGGGACTCTTTTTTGCCGTTTCAGACCACGGAGCCTTCTCCATGTGGCAGAAAGGTGGTACTTTTGCAGAATCAAAATCACTCAAAATATGATACGAAAAACACTGACCGCCATTTTATCCTTGCTGCTTGCACTCACCGTCGCAGCCCAACAGCCCGAACGCTCATTCAGCCTGTCGCAATGCCGCTATCTGGCCACTCAAAGCAATCCAACACTCAAAGCCGCCCAAGAGCGCATCGCCACAGCCGAAGCTCTGGAAAAAATGGCCTTCTGCCAATTCCTTCCCAAAGTGGACGCCAACGGCACCTACATCTGGAACCAAAAAAGTGTCAAACTCCTCAGCGACCAGCAGGCATACGATGTCAACCACATCGGCACCACTGTGGAGGGCGACATTGCCGCCACCCTAAGCGACTTCTTGACCAACATAGGCATCACCGACCCCGAACTGGCCACACGCATAGTACACAACCTCGGTGGCATGCGCATTGAAGAAAACCTCAACAACATGGGGCGACAGGTGACCGACGCCATGGACCTCGACCTTCGCAATATCATTGCCGGAAGCGTCACCGTCAGCCAGCCCGTTTTCCTCGGAGGGCGTCTCGCCGCACTCTATAAAACTGCGCAATACAATCGCGACCTGCAGCAAGCTGTGGGCGACAAGGTGTACGACGGCCTGATTATTGCCGTCGACGCTGCCTACTGGCAGTATAATTCCATCCTCCACAAACAGCAGCTGGCCAAACAATATTACAATCTGCTCGAGACCCTCAACAGCGATGTTGAGGCTATGCTTGAGGCAGATGTGGCCACCCGTGGCGATGTGACCAAGGTGCGTGTCAAGCTCAACGAAGCCCGCATGAACTTGACCAAGGCCGACTGCGGTGTGGAGTTGGCCCGACTGGCTCTCTGCCAGATATGCGGGCTTAACCCGGACAGCAACTACACCTTTGTCGAAGACACTACCGAACGATTATACTTGCCCGTGGACAACATTCTCCTCGACACCATCTGCAACCGCAGAAACGATATCCGAATGCTCCGCGATGCCGAAGCGATTGCCAACCAAGGAGTACACATTGCCCGTGCCGGTCTGTTGCCCAACGTGGCCGTGACCGGATCATACGTGGTGAGCAACCCCAACATGTACAACGGATTCCAAAAGAATTTCGGTGGCATGTTCACTGCTGGTGTGGTGGTCAATATCCCCTTGTGCCATCCTGGCGACATCCTTGCCGTCAAAGCCGCCAAACACAAACGCACCGAAGCCGCCTGCCAAATGGAGGAGGCTCGCAATTTGGTACGCCTCGAAGTCAACAAACTAAACCACGAGTTGCGCGTTGCCAATGTGAAACTGCAGCAGGCCAAGAGCGACCTGGAGAATGCCGAAGAGAACCTTCGCCTTGCCGACGAGTCGTTCGATGCAGGGGTGATTAGTTCTACCGACCTTATGGCCGCCCAGACTGCATGGATGAAAGCCAAAAGCGAAGTGCTTGATGCCGAAATCGAGCTTCGTCTTGACCATCTCTACCTGATGCAAGCCATGGGAAAGAGTGTTGAGAATTAAAAATAAATGAATGTGTAAACGTGTTAATGTGTCAATGCGTGAATCGGATTAACGGATTAGCACACTAACGAATTAACGAATTCAAAATTATGAATAAAGAACAGAAAAGCCTATGGATGGGAATAGGTACGGTCATTGCCGTAGTGGTCATTGTTGCCGTAATAGGTATCTTCGCCATCCAACCCGAACCTGAAATGATTACCGGAGAGGTGTGTGCCGACGAGTACCGTGTCTCCAACAAGGTACCCGGACGCCTGAGCCTCCTCTACGTGGAGGAGGGACAGCATGTGCACGAAGGCGACACGCTGGCGTATATCAGCAGCCCCGAAGTGGACGCGAAGATGCAGCAGGCGCGCGCCGCACGCGCTGCTGCCGACGCACAAAGCACCAAAGCCAAGAACGGTGCCCGCCAACAGCAGGTCGCCTCGGCCTATGAGATGTGGCAGAAAGCCGAAGTGGGTGTCGACATTGCCAAGAAGTCGTATGACCGTGTGCAGACACTATATGACAAAAAAGTGGTTTCCGCCCAAAAGCGCGACGAAGCCGAAGCCCAATATCGCGCTGCAGTGGCCACAGCCAACGCCGCCAAGTTGCAATACGAAATGGCCCGCGAAGGAGCCCAGAGCGAGGACAAATCTGCGGCAGCAGCTTTGGTACAGCAGGCCGAAGGTGCCGTGTCGGAGGTAGCATCTTATGTACACGACCGTTACCTGTTGGCTCCATGCGACGGTGAGGTGGCTGAAATCTATGCCAAACGGAGCGACCTTATCGGCACGGGTTCGCCAGTCATGTCCATCCTTGACATGAGCAATACATGGATTTCGGTGAGTGTGCGTGAGGATTTACTGGGGAATTTGACTGTAGGAAAAGAAGTGGATATCCAGATTCCCGCTCTTGGCGAACAGACCTACCGGGCAAAAGTCACCTACCTGAAAGCCATGGCCTCGTATGCCGTCTGGCGTGCCACCAAAATCAACGGACAATATGATGTGAAGAGCTTTGACTTGAAACTGGTGCCGACGGAGCCGATACCGAATGCCCGTCCCGGAATGACAGCCATTGTGCTAAGGGATGCGTAAATATGTTAACATCAATGTCGATGAATTCAACGGCTCGCATCATATCAACAGACCAATGAATAGACAGATTAACGAATTACAAACAACGAATTGAGATGGGCAAGGGTGTTTTTGTTTCGGCATTGAGGCGGGAGATAAAACGTCTGCTTTGGCAGGGTCAAGCACGCTATTTGCTGTTGACCACGCTGGGGATAGTCTTCTGCTATATTTTCTTCCTCACCCTCATGGCCGAAGGGCAGCCCCAACGGCTACCTATTGCAATCGTGGACCGCGACGGCAGCTATCTTTCCCGCCGGCTCTGCCATGAGATCAACGCGATGCAAGGAGTGCGTGTTGTGGCAGTGTACAACAGCCACACGGCTGCACGGCTGGCCATGCAGCGGCAGGAAATTTATGCTTTTCTTGAGATTCCGAAGGGTACCTATAACGATGTTCTGTCGTTTACCCGTCCGCATCTGGCTCTGTACAGCAATAACGCCTATTTGTTGAGCGGCGCACTGAGCTATCGGTCGCTCGCCACTATTAGCAAACTGGCCTCGGGTGCGGTGCAACGCGAGGTATTGCGAAAGAAAGGCTATGACGAAAAGCAGATTATGGGTCTTATCCAGCCTATTGAATTGGACTCCCACCTGATCAGCAATCCCACGGCTAATTACCAGCCGTATGTACTGACAACGATGCTGCCAGGCATGCTGGGGTTGAGTGTGCTGCTGTTGACGGTTTATATGGTTGGCAGGGAACGCAAGGCGGGTACGCTGCGCGAGTGGCTCGGGGAGGATGCGTTGCCGGCTCTACTGGGCAAGCTTGCGCCATATACGCTGTGGTTTACAACGATGGGGATACTGGGCAATGTGGTGTTGTTCGGCTGGTGCCGTTTCGAGCTACATGGCAGTTTCCTGCTGGTTGCATTGCTCACTCTGCTGCTTGTCACGGCCATGCAGGCCACAGGTGTTTTCCTGTCGGGCATTATTCCTGACGCCCATCTTTCCACTTGCTTTGCCGCCATCTACGGCACGCTGGCGTTCACAATGTCGGGGTTCTCATACCCTGTGGACAATATGCCTGGGGCTCTGCAGGCTCTTGCCCAGTTGTTCCCTTTGCGTCATTATTATATGGCCGTGTCGCGGATTTCGCTTTTCGGTTGCGGGATGGGGTTGTGCTGGGTGCAGGTCTGCGCATTGCTGCTCTTCCTGATTACCGGTTTGGTCGGATGCCGTCTACTTTGTACTTATGGTGAAGAGTGAATGTTCAATTGATTAACGAATCCAGAGAATATGAGACTACTGAAAGACATTTGGGATGTGTTTGTCATCGAGGTGCAACGGGTGTTGCACGACAAAGGTGTGATTCTTATTTTTTTCATCGCCACTCTTCTCTACCCGCTTATTTTCGGTGCCATTTACCGGAACGAGCTGGTGCGCCACCTGCCTGTAGCAGTGGTTGACGAGTCGCGCAGCGAGGCTTCGCACCGTTTTATCCACAAGCTTGATGCCACACCGGAAATGAGGGTGGACTATCATTGTTGCAATATGGCCGAGGCCAAGCATTTGATGCAGCAGCGGCGCATCCACGGCATTGTTCTGTTCCCGCACGACTATGACTACCGCCTCGCTCATGGGGAGACAGCGCGTGTGTGCCTCTTTTGCGACATGAGCAGTTTTCTCTATTACCGCAGCGTTTTGTCGGGCACCAGTGCCGTACTCCTCGACGAGATGCAGCAAGTGGAGGTGGAACGCTATGGACTTGCAGGCATTACTGGCGAAGGTGCCGACGAACTGGTACAACCCATTCCTTTCGACGATGTGAAGCTTTACTCGCCGGCCGGCGGGTTCACCAGTTTCCTTGTGCCCGCCCTGCTGGTGCTTGTGGTTCACCAAACGCTTTTCCTCGGCATAGGAATTCTTTTCGGCACCGCGCGTGAAGACCGCCGCACTTTACGCGTTATCCCGCCGCACCTGCGTCTCGAAGGGCGCACACGCGTAGTGGTGGGACGTGCCTTAGCATACCTTGCGCTTTACCTCCCCATTGTGGCTGTCGACCTTGTGCTTATGCCACGGGGGTTCGGCCTGCCCCATATCGGGCGCATCGGCGACCTTTGTGTTTTCCTGCTCCCCTTCATGCTTGCCACGGTTTTCTTCTGCATGACGGTTTGCAGTTTTGTACGCGAACGCGACACGGGGATTATCACCTGTATATTCTTCAGCGTGGTACTCCTCTTCCTTTCGGGAGCCATCTGGCCTTCATGCAACATGCCATCATTCTGGCGTCTGTTCTCATACCTTTTCCCCTCTACCCACGGCATACAGGGATTCATCCGTATCAACACCATGGGGGCGACCCTTGCGGAAGTGAAATTCGAATACCTGATGCTCTGGCTGCAGACCGCGCTCTATTTCGCCACCAGCTGCCTCTGCCTCCGCGCAGCCAAACGGTTCAAAATAGGTGTCGCCTGAATGGGTTTTTGGACATGAACAATAAAACAACTCGTTCAACGTTAGATTGACGAATCAACATTATGAATGTGTAAATGTGTCAACATGCTAATCAGATTAACAAACTCAAAATATGCCATGTCCCCAAACCAACGATTGCCCCATTTTCCACCTCTGCGCATTGAGCATCCCTTCAAACCCCGCAACGCCCTCCTGTTCTCCTTAGTCACAGGAGTGATACTGACAGGCATCATCCATATCGACGATCTCCGTTTCAGCCAGTATGCACCGTTCTCCACATCGCACACCCTCTTCACATTTGTCCACATGCTCTTGCTCTGCTGCATGCTGTTCCTGTACAACTTCCACCTTTTCCACAATCTTTCCGCTGCCCCGGCAAACCGGCAAAACCCCAATAGGACATTCCTCTGGTCCATTATCGGCACCCTCGCCATAGCCGCTCTGTTCAGCATCCTCTCATCGTGGGTGGGTGCCTGTGTCACCCCAGCCTTAGGCATTGATATCCGCATCGACATCGGCATGATCAAAGACGGCTTCGTGGCACTCACAGCAATCCTCATCACCATCCTCCTCTACAACCTCACACGCCATCAACGAATGCTCCTCGAAGAAGAACGCACACAAACCGAAAATATCCAAAACCGCTACGACGCCCTCGAAAAACAAATCGACCCACACTTCCTCTTCAACTCCCTCAACACCCTCGACGGACTGATAGGCTACGATGACAACCGCGCACACCACTACCTCCAACAGCTGGCCCTCTCCTACCGCTACATCATGCAGCAGCAACGACTCGTCCCCCTTGCCGACGAAATGCGCTTCACCGACAACTTCATAGCTATGATGCGAATACGCTATGGCGACAGTTTCCAGGTCGAAACCCGCATCAACCCCGCATGCTTTTCAACCCAAATAGTACCCATCAGCATACAACTGTTAGTGGAAAACGCCTTGCAACACAACATCGTGAGCAAAAACCATCCCCTCACCGTCACCATCGCCTCCGCAATGGCTGACGAAAAAAACCTCTGCCTCGTCGTGTCCAATCCCCTCCAACCCAAAAACGACTCCCACACCGACCCCCACGGCAGCATCGGACTGCGGAACCTCAGCCAACGATGCCAACTCACACTCCACCGCGACATCGTCATCCGTCAAACCCACGACACTTTCACCGTCCAAATACCCCTCTTGAACGTGTGAATGTGTCAACGTGTCAATCAGATTAACGTATTAAAAGGACTTATATAAATTGCCCCGGAGAGGCAGACTCTCGATAACCACGCACATGCAGTGTTAGGTATATCAAGTAAATACATCTCAGCGTGTCGGAGACACGCGCTCTCAAAAATGAATTAATAGAACCCACCTTAATAAATTCAAAATATGCCAAACGCCCTGATTATCGAAGACGAAAACATAGCTGTGCAACACCTCACGCGCCTCCTCGCCGCAACAGCACCCGACATAACCATCCTCACCGTCCTCCAAACCGTCGAAGAAACCGTCGAATGGTTCAACGCCGCCGGGTGCGACAACACGTCAAAGTATAAACCGATCAACGAACCAACACATTCACGAACCGACGAAACAAAAATCCCCGACATCGTATTCCTCGACATCCATCTTGCCGACGGGCTCGCCTTCCACATCTTCGACCAGACAACCATCCCCTGCCCAATCGTCTTCACCACCGCCTACGACGAATACGCCCTGCAAGCCTTCCGGGTCAACAGCATAGACTACCTCCTCAAACCCATCAACCCTGACGACCTCAAACGCGCCATAGAAAAACTGCACCGCCTCACCCTCCACCCCTCCCTCCCCAACCCCGACGGAGCCCTGAACCATGCCATAGAAATGCTGCAACAACACTACCGTCAATACAAGCACCACTTCCTCATCCCCCTCCGCGACAAACTCGTGCCCCTCGACGTCAACGAAATAGCCTGCATCTACCTGACAGACGGAAACACCGTGGCTCTGACCCTCGACGGACACACTCATCCCCTCGACCGCCCCCTCGACGGACTAATGGCGCAACTTGACCCCACGCAATTCTTCCGCGTCAACAGACAATTCATCGTAGCCCACAGCGCCATCAGAGAAATCTCCGTGTGGCTCCTCGGCAGATACACCCTCACACTGTCGGTAGACACACCCGAACGCATCGTCGTTCCCAAAGCCCGCGTAAGCGAATTCAAAGACTGGTACACAAATTAAACTCGTTAATTCGTTAATGTGTCAATTCGTTAGTCGATTCACACATTAATACATTAATCCCAAATCGGTCATTAGGCTAAGCAGACCTCTGGCCGAGGCTACTCAAGAGTAAATCAGAGACAAGTGAAATGGAAAGGCTGATAATAACCGTTTTATTCTGTTTTCCGTTTCGGTGACCGATATAGGCTTGTCCTCTCTTCCGTCGCTCCTTAGCCCTCAGTTCTCCCATCGTTCTCCCATCGTTCTCCCATTTCTGAAGGAGAACTGAGGAAGAATGGAGGGCGAAGGGTGGGTGAAAGAGCGAACCAAGGACAGTGCTCCTAATGACCGATTTGGGGTAATACATTAACACATTCATCAACGCATCCACCACTCTCCTTTAAAAAGTAAAAGAAAGAGGGATGACCACGGCATCGGGGGGAGGTGTGGCAGGGGAATTAGTGTTCAGATAACGATTGTGCACCCAGTGGACAAAAAGAGCGGTAGCAGTGCCGATAACGGCTCCCGCGAGAACATCCGTAGGATAATGCGCACCCACATAAAGACGGCTAAAACCCACCGCCGTAGCCCAGAGATAGGCAGGCACAACGACATACCAGCAGGGATAAAGCAAAGCGAGAGCCGTGGCCGACGTAAAAGCAAACGACGTGTGACCCGACGGGAACGAAGGACTGCCCACCCGTTGCAGACACACAAGGTCGCCCTCATGCGCCACCCAAGGACGAGGCCGCCCCACAAAATACTTCAGACCCATTGTCAACCCAGCATTCAAAAGCCAGGCAGCTCCCGCCTCGCTGGCATTCGCGAAGAGCGTTTGCTTGCATTGCGTTTCTGTCGCAACCAAACTCCCGACACCCATCGTTATGGGAACCAAGGGTGAGACGACGAAAGAATTGCTGACCGCGACCCAAAGCGTGTTGCCCACGGGAGTGCGGCTGTTCTGGAGGTTTTTCAGAATCCTATAGTCCGGGCATACCGTGTCCCCACCCCCTTGGGCGGCAAGCGCGAACGGGAACAGCAAGGCAAAGACAAAAGCTTTCATTTCGGGACTGTGAAAACGTTAATGAGTCAACTCGTGAGCCTTGACCTGCTTCGCAGTGTACGGGTTCGAGAGGTCGAAAATCTCACCGATAGGTCTCGACAGTTTGTCAACCAGGAGATGTGTGTTATCCTGATGCTCCATTGATTCCAGCTCCCGGGCAACATTCAACCAGTCGTGCGTGGAACAAATCAGAGGCACCAAATTAAGCATATCGAACGATTCGACCACCATACTGTCCATACCCTCCGATTCGATGCGGCTGTGGGCACGCGCAAGGCGTATCTCACCCACCTCCTCCAGCACACGCGTATACTTCTCGTAAAGGACATACTCGTTGACAAGAAAGGCAACTACCCGGTCGCTGAGCCGGTTCCAAACGGAGGTAGGGATAGGTTTGGAGACAAAACGTCCCAGCATGAAGGAGCCTGCTTTGAGTCCTGAGAGTCCGCGTTCGAGGCATACTTGAGAGACTGCACAAAAGAAGTGGACCTTGTGGTCAGGTGTGAGGAGACTGAAAACGCGCGACTGGTCAAGATGGGAACCCATGCGGCTTTCAAGCACTTGGCGCACATATTGGTCAGAGTGGTCTTTGTACCAATTGTTCACGATGCCCGAAGCGGTGTCCGGACGGTCTTGAAGTTCGCAGCGGATAAGGCGCGCAAGTTTACCCAGGTCGTCAATACCCGAGGCCTTCTGCGCACTGACGATTTCCTGATGAACCAGATAGGCTTCCTTCATTTCATTGAAATATTGCACTTCGTCGGGTGCGAGGTCGACATGTTTGCCCTGCAGATATTTAGAGAAACGTGCGGGACGGAAGTCTGCAACGCCTTTATAGATGGTTTGGTGGTAACTGGAGACAGTGATCTTTTCGAGTTCATGGAGTTGCTGTCCTTCGCTGTTGACTACAGTGACGGTGCCGTCAGGTTCGGTCAAGAAGTGGATACCGTAGCTGTGGAGATCCAGAAGTGCGGGGATACCATAGCCACGGCATGCAGTGACGACATGGATTGCGGCGGGAGTCATGCTAAGGATGGCATGAACCTCATTGAGAGTGATGGTATCCTCCGGAACAAAGCGCTCCTGACACAGGCACACTTGATGGCCTTGGGCGACCATTTCCCTCGCCTTGGCAGCCGAAAAACAGAGAACTGCAGAAACAGCAGTACGAGGCAGCACGCTGACACCTTTGCCGAAAAACTGGAGTTTCTTCATAGAACGTTCGTCTATCGAATTGGATACAATCTGACGGAGGTGATACGGCTTGATAATGTCAAGCACATGAGTTGGGCTTATGCGACCCTCATGCAGGAGGTCGATAGCCGATACAAGGGCGGCACGACCCGTCATTTCAGACAGGTTGAGCTGGAGGACAGAAAAGAGACTGACTTGGCGGGGACGTGTCTCAACGGCGAATTCTATGGTCACAGGCGAATGGTAGCGTTCTTCGAGCTTGACAAGCAACGGATGGAAATGGTAAACGGCGGGAAAGTCATGTTTGATAGCATCGCGGTTGGTATAGGCAAGGTCTTCCGAATGTACGTCGCCCGTCATGATCTCCTCACCGAAAATATCGCGGAAACTCTCTATCTGGCAGCCTTTGCCCGTGCGGCTGTGACGGCTATACAACACACCTGGATAAGATTCATCGTTGCCTATAGTCCACACCATACGCTGCAAGATAAGCGAAGGCGAAGCCTGCTTTCCTTGCATGAACGTAAGGATAAGGTCTTGGTTTTTGATATAAAAATCCCGTATATATTCCACCAACCGGAGCGTTTGGTAGAAAGCATCGGTAAGCAGACGGAGACCGTCTTCACGACAATTGACAATCTCGCATTCCATAGCTGCGATGCGTTGTTTCTGCGCCTCAAGATCAAGAGCGATGTCGGAAGACTCGTATTTACGCTCAATACCCAGCATCTCACAGATGGTATGGAGGGTTGAGAGATAGACACGGTTAGCCATCCCTTCGCTAAAACCCGCCCCAAGAGCCTGGTAGGCTTCGCGTGTAACACCAATATTGAGTAAGGTAGGCATAAGACCCGGGATATATTGCGGCATGGCGCAACGGATAGCAATCACTAACGGATGTGTATCGTCGCCCATATGGAGACGGGTCATTTGTTCCAGATAATTGATGGCCTGAGCAAGACGATCTTCCAAATGTTCCGGATGACGGAAAAGTTCAGCCGTGAGGATGACAAAGTCCGGCACTGGATAACAATTCTGCGTCAGTTCAAGAAGCATCCGTCCCTTATGGCTGATCTCATCATCGGTAAAGACCCTGTCCGTGAGCGGGGTGACCAGCTCATCATTGTCTGGCATAGGGTGTGCCTCTACATAATCAATAATAGCATTGCGGAAATTAGTACGATGCATAGCCAACTGAGCAGCCTGTTCAGAAGTGGCCGTACCCTCGCGCTCCGCAATCAGCAAGCGCAAAAACTGCTCCTTCTGGCTGTCGCGCGTTTTAAGCAAAAGATACATATCGTACCAACGCGGCGGCAACTCATGCTTAGTGTCGTCGCCGTCGTACGAATAAATCACCGTGCCCGGCTTATTGCCCTCAAGCGTATTGCCCGCATCGTCAACATCACAATTAAACACATCCGGTCCCTGTAAAGCATAGCGGCGCACCATATGATAGTTAGGATAACTGGCTCGAATAAGAATCTTCATAATTTGAAAGTGTAAAAGTTTTAATATTGAAAGTGTGAAAGTTTTAATATTGATAGATTAGTTTTAATGTTGACATGTTTAACGACTTGCATAATATCAACAGACAAACAGATTAACGAATCGACGAACCGTAATTAGTAATCAGCGCACAGGCCGAGTCGATGATATTGTCCCGACCCAGCGTCGATGCAGCCTCCCTGTCGAACTTAAGCAAAATATCGGGCGGCACACCGTTCTCATAATTCTTCCCGTCCAAAGCGATAGTCCGGGTAATCGAAAAACGGTATAGCCAGCCGTTGGGCAGCGTACCCATGGTAGGCAAACCGAGGCCTCCCCCCGTTGTATCACCCATGAGAAACATATTGTCATACGCCTGGGTGGCAATGGCAAACGTACTGGCGGCACTAAAACAACCTCTGTCCACAAGCACAGCCACCGGAAGCCCGAACCCCTCGTCCTTGTTTACCGGAGCATACGTCGGCACCAACTCAGTGAAACAATCGTGAGCCGCACCCGCCTTAATCTGGCTGCTGTACAACACCTGCCCCTCCGACCGCATCACACCCAGCAACCGCACAACATTCGACAAATCGCCTCCTCCGTTGCCCCGGATATCAAGAATCATACCCTGAGCATCCGGATACATAGCGACAATCCGGCGCAACCCTGCCTCCGACACACTACTCGAAAACGAACCATAATACACATAAATCACCTTCCCGTTGCATAGCGAACCATAGGCCACACCACCCGTGCTGTGATAACCCACACCAAGATAATTCAACACTACACAATTCACATCAATCCCCGACTCCGCAAAAAAACGACGATGAACCGCAATCGACCGCGACGCATCGAAAGGCGCAACCAAATTCACATGTCCGTCATCCAAACAATTCAACATCGCCGCACAAACCGCGAAAAGACTATCGTCCTCCATCCCCTCGTACACCTTTGGACGAAGCGAATCATACACCGCACACCAGTCTACACCCTTCACATCAAACATTGAATACTGCTCATCCACCCGCTGCCACAAATAATCAAAAGTACTTACCGGAGAAGTGGCCCCCTCGTTCATCAAAGCTTTCTCGCAACCCGCGGCAAGGAACATCGCACCCCCCGACAACAACAAAAAAAACATCGGCGCCACAACGTTCCGAAAAACACGTCGGCCATAATGCACCAACCCGGGCAAAACACGGCAAAAACAAAAACGACTCATAAGTTAAAAAGAAGTTGAAAAGTTAATCCATGACCAGCCTGCTGGAAACGCCAAGGCGCCAAACCGGGCCGGGACGAAACACGGGAAGTCAAATACCCCCAGCAATAAGCCACCCCTACCTCATTACCCGCATCAAGGCGGCAGCGCACCCCCACCCGAGAAGCAATACCCGTAAGTCCCGACACATACCACTCATACTGATCGAAAGCATTGCCCACCGGATTGGCTATATCCCTATCGTAATTATTAATATAAGAAAATCCTGGACGGAGCAACAATGCCACAGGGTCTGTCCACAACTGAGCATACCCACACCATCTATTCCAAGAATATTCAGCACGGACAGACAAACGCAGTCTGAAAAAGTTCGACATTCCAACACTGGCATTGCTTAACTGTTTGTTGTAACGAATGTCAAACAAATCATCGATTCCCGCACCACACCAAAACTGCCACCCATTCCGACAATAGAAGGATCGGAGCAACTCAGTATAGGCTGAGAGTTGCCCTCCGTATGTAAAAAAAGAACTCAGATGGATGCGATAGCCATAAGTACCTCCCGAGAGTCCCGCACCCATATCAAAAAGCCAGTTTTTAGTTCTTTTCTCAACACTCAGTGCCGTACACAACTCAGGTCCTCGTACTATTAAAGGCGAAGCACCAAAATCACGATATGAACCCAATCCGACACCGCCTTCGAGCACCAATAGCAATTTCCCATCTTCTTTATCCTGAGCCTTAAGTGGTACCGAAAAGAATAGTGCCGAAAAGAATATTACAATTAAAAAAATAAACGGATCTCCATATTGTCCGCTTTTCAGATACTCAGTTCTTCTGAATACCTGTTTTCTCTGAGTATCTGAAAGTCTTTTCGGTTGTCTCATATTTTTTTTATTGAAAAACTGTCTATTCAAAAAAAAAGATTTATCTTTGCAATTCGATTACAAAAGTACAAAATATTTTTCACATAGATAAATTTAAATACATAAATACAATGAAAACAATGAGAAAGGTATCTATTTTCAAGGTAGTCGCACTCACTTTTTTGGCTGTCGGTTGCCTTGTTTCGTGCAACCAAAATGGACAAAATGGACCCACTGTCAACGAAATGCAGACCCGCCTGAACGACATTATGAAAGAGTATCAGGAAATGCAAGCCACTTGTGACGACTATACCCGCCAATTGGCCGAGAAGGACAGTTCCATCCAGGCTCAGGCTGCCGAAATCCAGCGTTTGATTGACCAACTGAACAATGCCGGAACAAAGGGCAACCGCAATGTCAAGGCCACTCGCTCCGGTTCCAAGGCTAACAGTGCAAAACTGAAGAAACTGAATGCTGAACTTGCTGCCCGTAAGGCTGAAATCAACCGCTTGCAAGAACGTCTAAACCAACAGACATATGAACTCAACGCACTGAAAGCCGCTGACGGTTATGCCGATCGCGAGGCCTTGGTTCGTTTACAGATGTTGGTTAAGGACCAAGAGAACCGTATCATTGCTTTGACTAACGACAAGGTGGCTCTCACCAATATCAACGATTCGTTAGTAGCCCATGTGGCATACCTGATGGGAGTACGTGCTGAGAGCGAGAAGACCACTAACGCCGAATATGCCGCCCAAGTGTCGATACTGCAGAATCAAGTTGCCAACCAGCAAAATGAAATCAACCGTCTCAGAGAAGAGCTCGCCAAACAGACTGCATTGGCTAACGACGCCGCCAAGAACGCCAGTAACAATGAGGCCGAAACCAAGGCTTCTGTTGCCAAAACCAAAGGCTCTATCAACAAGAAACTGGCACAACTGCAAGCTCAATGTGACGAATATTATGAGGAACTTGAGCGTCTCCGCGCTGAGAATATTATCCTGAAGAATGAAAATGACAGTCTCCGCAGCGAGGTGAACACAATGAAGAAGAATGTAGAGAATGTTGCTGTTGAGAACGCCAAGATGGCTGCCAAGGTGAGCCGTGCATCGGTCCTCTCTACTTCAGAGTTGAATGTCACACCGCTGAAACGCCTCAGCAACGGCACCGGCAAACCCACTTCGCGTGCATCGGCCACTCACGCTTTCCGCATTGAGGGCTATCTGATGGGCAACTCGGTTGTAGAGCCTGGCACTATCACTGTCTACGCTGTCATCACTTCTCCTTCGAACGCTGTGCTGCATAACGGAACTGTTGAGCAGAAATTCGATGCCAACGGTGTCCGTACCACTTATACCATGGTTCAAGCTTATGAGTTCACTGGCCAGACCCGTCCTTTCGAGATGAGTTGGAGTTGTGACGACCAGTTGGAGCTTGAAGCGGGTGTGTACAGACTGAACCTGTATGCGAACGGCAACCTTATCGGTGTTACTGAGTTCAAGTTGAAATAATCAGGCTTTTTGCCTTGCCGATGTGAACGAATAGGATGTCGAATCTGGCAAAATACAATTCTTTCCGCGAGACATACCCTGAGTTTGTCTATGAAAGTTACCTATACGATGTGCAGTCCGATGGGCTGCACATCGTTTTTACCTTTCGCATTGGGGATTATGTTTTCAATCCGACGGCTTTTATCCCTTCGCGGCGATTCCTTCATTTTGAGTCTGTGGGTGATTTGACGGATTTGCTGATTTTTAATATCGGAATGATTGAGTTGGTGAGTTACTGGAAGTCTTTTTGCCCTCGGCGGGTTGTGGTGGCTTGCGGATGTCTTTCGGAGGATCAGATCGGGTTCTGGATGAGGGCTTTCTATTACGGTCTGGGGGAGTTTTTCTATATCAACGGGATTGATGCGAAGTTGGACGATTTTATGGAGATTGTGTGCCGGAAGGAGGGTGTGCGTCCTGGACCGTTCGCTTTTACTCCGGCGAGGGGGAGGGATTTTCTTGTGCCGATAGGGGGAGGAAAGGATTCGGTGGTTACGCTGGAGTTGCTGAGCGGGAGGGATGGCGACGGGTTTTCGACGGTTCCGCTGATTATGAATCCGCGCGGTGCAACGATTAATTGTATCAAGGCGGCAGGCTACGAGCTGGACGATGCGTTAGTGATTGAACGCACGATTGACCCGCTTTTGCTGAGGTTGAACGGGGAGGGGTGTTTGAACGGCCACACTCCGTTCAGTGCGATGTTGGCGTTTTATTCGTTGTTGGCTGCGCAGCTTAGCGGTGTCCCAAATATTGCGCTTTCGAACGAGTGGAGCGCGAACGAGGCTACAGTGGCGGGATCGACGGTGAATCACCAGTATTCGAAGAGCAAGGGGTTTGAGGATGATTTCCGCAGGTATACGAGGGAGTTCCTGTCGCCAGGGCTGAATTATTTCAGTTTTCTCCGTCCACTTTCGGAGTTGCAGATTGCAATGTTGTTTAGCCATTATCCGAAGTATTTCGATGTGTTCCGCAGTTGCAATGCGGGCAGCAAGGAGGATGTGTGGTGCGGGAGATGTGCCAAGTGTCTTTTTGCGTATATCATTCTTTCTCCTTTTATACCTCCGTCGCGTCTCCGGTCTATTTTCGGGCACGATTTGCTGGATGACCCTGCGTTAGAGTTTTTTTTCGATGAGTTAATAGGCAGAGGGGACAAGAAGCCGTTTGAGTGTGTGGGGACTGTTGATGAGGTGAAGACAGCGTTATCAATGGCGTTGGAGCGTTGGTATGGGTCGGCTCGTCCCCGGCTTTTGAGGGGGTTCGTCCCGTGTGCCCACAGGGTGTCTTTGTCGCGTGTAGAGGCGGAGCATAATGTCCCGCCCGATTTGTTTAATATTTTACTTGAGCATGTTCAGGCAGCGATTGTTGGATAGTCTGTTGGGTTGCCGCCGCATCTTGATTGCGGGGTATGGCCGTGAGGGCAGGAGCACGCATGCGCTGCTGCAGCGCATCACCCCGTTGCCGGAGATAACTGTTGCACGGGATGACGAGGGGATCATTGCCTGTTTGGAGGAGTCGAGGCGTTGCGGCAGGGAGTATGACTTGGTGGTGAAGTCGCCGGGCATCCCTATGATGAAGTTGGAGGGACGCTGCAATTTGGAAAAGGTCACGTCGCAGTCGGATTTGTTTCTGCAGGTGTTTGGCGATATGACGGTGGGGGTGACGGGCACGAAGGGCAAAAGTACCACCACGGCGTTGTTAGGGCATGTGCTGGCTTCGGCTATGCCTTCGAGGCAGGTTTTGGTGGCGGGCAATATGGGCATTCCACTTTTCGACGTTGTTGACCAGATGAACGAAGGGACGATGGTTGTGGCTGAGTTTTCGTGTCACCAGCTTGAGAATATCCATCGCGGTCCCCATATCGGCGTTGTTCTTAATCTCTATCAAGAGCATCTTGACCATTACCATGATTACCGTGGCTATGGGATGGCAAAGTTGCAGATGATGTTGCGCCAACAACAAGGCGACCATTGTTTTTATTGCACCGACAGTGCCGACCTGGTTGCAATGGTTTCGGAGTTCCGTTCAGAGGTGGTTTCGTCGCTCCACGCCTATTCGCTGCGTGAAGCGCGCCAGTCGGATGTCGCGAGTATGCCGACCCGCCTGCAGGGCGACCATAATCTCTGCAATATTTTTGCTGTGAGGGAGGTCACTTCGCTGATGGGGGTGTCGTCGTCTTGTTTTGCAGAGGCTCTTGCTTCTTTTCAGGGTCTCCCCCACCGTCTCGAACAAGTGGGTACATTCAGGGGTATTACGTTCTACAACGATTCTATCAGCACCATACCCGAGGCCACTATGGCGGCGTTGCAAGCCTTGCCGCAAACCCACACGTTGATTCTTGGCGGTTTCGACCGGGGAATTGACTACAGTCCCTTGGCCGTATGCCTCGCTGCCCGCAACGAGGTTGGCAATCTTGTATTCGTAGGCAAGGCGGGACGGCGTATGATACAGGAGTGGCAAGGATTGTCGCCCAATCCTCTTGAGGGGAGAAACGTCCTGCTTGAGGACGATTATGCCAAAATTGTCGCATGGTGTTTTGCCCACACCCAGCGGGGTAAGGTGTGCCTCCTTTCGCCCGCAGCGGCAAGCTATGACAGTTTCACCAATTTCGAACACCGGGGCAACACTTTTAAAGAACTGATTTTAAAAAACGAATAGCCATTTCTTAAATGACCGATTATACCTCCATACGGCAAGAGCTGCACAGCCATCCCGGCATTTCGGGCGATGAACATTACGCCCATGACCTGATAGTGCACCAGCTTGCCTCCTGCCATCCCGACCATGTCTTCACTCATGTGGGAGGTTTCGGTGTGGTTGCTGTATGGGGAAACGACCAGTCTCATCCCACAGTAGCCATCCGGGGCGATATCGATGCCCTTCCTATCGGACATCGTTGCGGACACGACGGCCACACCGCTGTGCTTCTTCAATTGGCTGAATGGATAGGTGATAGAAAGATCTCGTTGCTTGACAGTAAAAATGTCATCCTCGTCTTCCAACCCGAAGAGGAGACGGGTACGGGCTCCCAGAAAATCCTCGATGCAGGTATCCTGCAACAATACAATATCAAGGCCGTCTTCGGATTCCATAATCTACCCGGATTCCCCCTCGGCACGGCCGTGCTCAACTACCATACTTTCGCTGCCGCCTCCACAGGTGTCATATATCGTCTGACTGGCCGCAATACCCACGCCTCCACTCCCGAAAAGGGCATCAACCCGGGGCTTGCCGTAGCCGAAATCATTCAGGCTTTCAACCGACTCAACAGCCCTGCCAACGCTCCGACCGACCGCTTCCGCCAATCAACGCTTATTTGTGTCAATCTGGGCGAAGAGGCCTTTGGCACTTCAGCAGGCGATGCTGACATCATGTTCACCCTCCGTGCTTATACCAACAGCACCATGCAGCAACTGTTGTCCGAGGCCAACACGATCGTATCGCAGATAGCAGCCTCCCATCACCTGCAAGTTTCCCAAACCTTGCGCGACCCGTTCCTTGCCACCGAGAACAATTCGGCCATGGTGGAATTTATCGAGGAGCACTGCAACTGTCCTGTGTGGCATGTCCTCACCCCTTTCCGTTGGTCTGAAGATTTTGCCAATTATCTGCAAGTGTTCCCCGGTGCGATGTTCGGCATTGGGTCAGGCGAAAAGCAACCCGAGTTGCACCATCCCGACTACGACTTCCCCGACGCGCTCACCCAACCTGCCGCCCAAGTGTTGCTGAATCTATTGAGTTTTGAATAATAATACACCAACACGAATCCCAACCCTTGGTTTTATCATAAAACAATCGCTAAAAATCATCCCAATATATCAAGAAAAGAAAACATAAAAACATAATTAATCATGAAAAAAGTTCTATTTTCGATCGTCTTGACAGCCTTGTTCCTCACCACAGTGGGACAAGAGATTAGCCAACCGGAGTTTGACGGACAGAGCTGCACCAGCATTATGGTAGGCAAGCGTGCCTCACGCGACGGAAGTGTTGTGACGTCGCACACTTGCGACGGCCGCTATCGCACATGGATGTATATGGAGCCTGCCGCTGATTATGAGCCGGGCACTGTCCATCCTGTTTACAAGGGTTCGCTCCACACCACTTTCCGCGGCGACACGACGGGTCTGCGTCTGGTGGGTGCCATTCCCGAGGCTGCTCATACCTATGCTTATCTCAACACGGCTTATCCCTGCCTGAACGAGCATCAGCTGGCAATAGGTGAAAGCACTTTCGGCGGTCCCGACACACTGCGCAATCCTGCCGGCATGTTCCTGATTGAGGAACTCCAGCGTGTGGCCTTGCAACGCTGCACTACCGCCCGCGACGCTATCCGCCTCATCGCCAGCCTTATCAAAGTGTACGGCTACGCCGACGGAGGTGAGTGCATCACGATTGCCGACACAAAGGAGGTTTGGCAGATGGAAATTCTGGGCGAAGGCAAGGATAACATTGGCGGTGTGTGGGCCGCACAGCGCATTCCCGACGACCATGTGGGGGTGAGCTGCAATATTCCCCGCATCGGACGTCTGCAACGAGGCAATACGGAGTATTTTATGTGTTCGGACAATATTGAGTCTGTGGCCCGCCGCTATGGCTTATGGGATGGAAAGGGCGATTTCATTTTCTGGAAGGCTTTCAACAGCAGTTATGCCAACGGGAAGAATTTCCGCGAACGCGAGTTTTTCATTCTCAACGCCCTTGCCCCTTCGCTGGAGTTGACTATGGACACCACAGAGCTTCCTTTTTCAGTGCGACCCGACAACAATGTCGATGTTCGTAAGGTGATGGAGCTGCTGCGCAGCACGTATGAGGGAACAGATATGGACATGTGCCAGAATATCAAAATGCCCGTCACCCAGAAGGACAAGAACGGCAAAGAGTATACGGACACGATTATCAGCCCCATCGCCAATCCTTGGCTGAGTTCTTCGATGCAGCGTACGCTGAATACTATCGCTCCGGGGACTGTCCAGTTCCGTCGCACGGTGAGTGTGGCATGGTGCTCCTATTCTTTCGTGGCTCAACTGCGCGACTGGTTGCCAGACTGCGTAGGAGGTATCTGCTGGATGTCGGTCGACAATCCTGGTCAGTCACCCCGTGTGCCTATTTTCTGCGGCGGCAGCGAGCTGCCCCAGCCTTACAGTATTTGCGGCCAGAAGGAGTATAATCCCGATGCCATTCTGTGGAAATACCGTCGCGCCAATAAACTGGCCACGGTGGCTTGGCAGCGCACCAAGGGTTCGATGAACAAGGAGTTGAAGCGCCTTGAGGATAATGCGTTCAACCGTCTTGAGGCTATCGAACGCGAGGCTTCCCGTTTCGAGCGTCTCGGTCGTATCGACGACATGCGTGCCACGCTCAACAATTTCACCCGCGACCAGTATGAGAACACATCGTTCGCTTGGAGCCAACTTGAAGCCAAGTATTGGAGCATGTTCGGCATGGGATTCTAAGTGAATAGATAATTGAAAAGTGAAAAGTGAAATTATAGGGGTAATGATTTGCCCACCCCTGCGAGGTTTCACTTTTCACTTTTCACTTTTTATTTTTCAGTCCTTCAATGGCCGATCTGGATAGCAAGCGACGCGAAATGACAGGAACACCGGTACCCCGACTGGTGTTCCGTCTTGCTATACCGTCAATGATCAGCATGGTGGTCACGGCTCTCTACAATGTCGTTGACGCAGCATTCGTCGGCAGGCTGTCGACTGAAGCCACCGCAGGTATCGGCATTGCCTTTGCTTACATGACCTTCATCCAGGCTGTGGGATTCTTTTTTGGCCACGGCTCCGGCAACCATATCTCGCGTGCCCTGGGCGGCCGCAACTATTCCGATGCGGGCATCATGGCTGCTGTGGGTTTTTTCACTCCCCTTATGGTGGGATTTGTTGCGGCTCTTGTAGGCCTGCCGATGCTCCCCCGACTTGTCGTGCTGCTGGGGGCTCCGCCTGCTGTCGTCCCTCATGCCTGCAACTATCTCCGCTATATTCTTTTGGCCTCGCCTTTCATGATGTCGGCTCTCACGCTCAACAACCAGTTGCGCCTACAGGGCAATGCGCATTTCGGCATGATTGGCATTGTAAGCGGTGCGGTGCTGAACATTGTGCTCGACCCTATCCTTATTTTTGTTCTGGACATGGGTGTTACCGGAGCCTCGGTTGCCACGGCGGTGAGCCAATTGTTTGCATGGTGTCTGCTGCTGCACGGCACCATGCGCAGCGAGTCAGTCCACATCCGTTTTGCCAATTTTAAACCTTCATGGGCTTACTACCGCGAAATTGTAGCCGGCGGGCTTCCCTCCCTCTTCCGGCAGGCATTCAACTGTGCCTCGGCAATAATGCTCAACCATGCTGCCGCTCATTATGCCCCGATGGGACAAGAAGCATCGTCGGTTGCGGCCTTTGCCGTGGTGTCGCGCACCACGATGTTTGCCTTCTCGCTTATTCTGGGCTTCACCCAGGGTTTCCAACCGGTGTGCGGATTCAACTACGGCGCGCATCTTTACCGCCGTGTGCGCCAGTCGTATCTTTTCACCCTCGGGGTATCCACGACCATGCTCACCCTCCTCTCAGTGTTGGGCTACATTTTTGCCCCGCAGATTATCACCCTTTTCCGCAGCGAAGACCCTGTCTTGGTCGACATCGGAGCCAGTGCTCTGAGATGGCAATGTGTCGTCTTTCCGCTTTGCACTTTGGCCACCACTACAGGAATGCTTTGCCAGAATATACGGCTCACCCTTCCCGCTACACTCCTCTCTATCGGGCGGCAAGGGCTCTTTTTCATTCCCGCCGTCCTTTTGCTGCCCAGTTTCCTTGGCATTCACGGTGTCGAGATGGCTCAGGCCACCGCCGACCTCTGCACTTTCCTGCTCACCATTCCCTTTGCCGTTTGGATAAACCGCAAACTGACACGGTAGAAACACTGGGGAATTATTTATTTTACTTCCATCTCTTGTTGGTGGAATTATATTCAAACCACTCCTGATGGTCTTGTATCTCCTCCTTCTGCCAGTCGCTGTCGGGGAAAAGGCTGTCGAGTGCAGCATCTACCTCGGCGGGGTGACAATGGCGCAAATAGCTGACTCCCTCGTAGATGTATTCGCCGGGCCATCCATCGGCCCATTCCAGCATGGCGACATAGCGGTGCATAAGCGGTGTGCAACCCTCAGCCGCACGGCTTACTACAACAGAGTCGATAATCTCGGGACGGGATTTCTGTCTGCCCTCGGAACTGTCCAAAGGCCATTCTCCTACATGCCAGAATACCATATACCTGTCCCGTGTATCGGGAAGCAGGGCGATTAACTCATCATCGTCCAAGGCCATACCGTCATTCAAACGCTGAGCTGCATCGTTCAGGCGGATATTGTATGCTGCTTCACGCTCCAGCAGGCGTGTCATCTCGTCGGCATATTGTGTCTCCCAGCGGACACCCTCTTCCTGCAGGAGTTTCCATTGGTGGCGTTTCAGTGCCGCCTCCTCGTTGCGGGGTGCGGACCCTATACGGTTATGGCGGTCGTCCACTGCGCCTATACTCCAGCCATCATCCCCCTTCTCTACATAGAAAAAGACATGCTCGCGATTGACAATACTGTCGTGGTTGATGTTATCGGGCTGTGCCACCACCACATCGTACCAGTCTGTCCCCTCCACTTGGGTGATTTTCTCAGCGCGGATACCCAGCCAACAATCCTGCCCTTGGATAAAGATATCGTAGTCCAGCCAGTCTTCACGCTCCGCATCCCGACGCTGCTCCAACTCGTCTGCCACACGTGGTGACAAATAATTCTTCAGGCACTCCTGCACCCGTCCGTAGTCGGATACCCCATCCCCACAGGACAGGGCAAGATAGTCACTGTAAAATGCAGCCAACATGTCAGTCGGCGTTTTCTGTACACAGCCCCAAAGCATCACTGTACAAAGCACCGAATAGAATAGCAATTTCTTCATATCAATGTCTTTATAAAGGTTATCAGATATGGCAGGAAGATGATAACTCCCACCACTGCGGCACCCATTGCGCACAACAGCACAGCCCCTGCGGCAAGGTCTTTGATGTCGCGCTTACGGTCGTCGCGTTCGGCCTTGACAAAGTCCGCTGTCCGTTCGATGGCAGAGTTCACTGCCTCGGCCGCAAACACCATCGCAATAACAATCACTACCGCTGTCCATTCTCCCGGGGTGATACCGAAAAGGAAACCCAACATCACTGCAACGAGGGCGGCTACAGTATGGATGCGGGCATTATGCTCCTCGCGAAGCAGCACTTTGATACCTGCAAACGCATAGCTGAAACTCTTTATCCGTTTACGGAGGGAAAACTTTTCATCTCTCATAATTCTTTATTTTTTTTAAATGTTAACGATATAATGGCTGATTTATTGTTGTGGACAGACCAATCATCTATTTTTGTCAATGTGTCACAGCCTCCTACAAAAAGAATTTGTTAAAAACACCTCATCAACACTTGCATTTTTCAAAAAAAGAGTATATTTGCAGAGACTTACCAATCAATAACAAATCCACACCAATATGAAAACCAACCTGTTCATCATCATCTTGATGCTTCTGCCGATAGGCAGAATAATGGCCCAAAGCCGTATTTGGGAAATGCCTACCATCCCGGCCGACACCACCATCGTCAGGGAATGGAAGGATGGCAAGTATATCGTTTATGCCCGG
>JAEEGL012529024.1_pt1 | contig 33098 bp, 14 predicted proteins | sample 9134231 | NCBI WGS metagenome assembly JAEEGL01 (sample SAMN16246548, study PRJNA631951) | gut metagenome | biome: gut microbiome; feature: rumen; material: fiber-attached | host: Bos | place: Iran: Karaj | collected 2018-10 | reverse complement strand
GCGGGTGGCGGAACACAGGGGGCGGGGGGGGGGGGCGCCCGGAGGGGGGGGGGGCCGGTTGGAAAAACGCCCAAGGGGGTGTTTTTGCGGGGGGGGGGGGGGGGGGAAAGGGGGGGGGGCGGGGGGGGGGGGGGGGGGGGGCCGCGTTAACAACGCGGCATACAGGACGGAGGAAAGACCGAGCCGCCAGGGGGACGGGAGCGGGCCGCCAAGGGGACGGGAGCGAGCCGCCAAGGGGACGGGAGCGAGCCGCCAGGGGGACGGGAGCGAGCCGCCAGGGGGACGGGAGCGAGCCGCCAGGGGGACGGGAGCGGGGGCCGCGCTAACGCTGCGGCCCCCGTTTCCGCGTTAGTTGTCGCTGATGAGGCACTCGCCGGTCATGTCGGCGGGCTGCTCCAGACCGAGGATATGGAGGAGCGATGGTGCCACGTCGGCGAGGCGGCCGTCGCGGACGGTGGCCGAGTTGTTGTCGGTGACGTAGATGAAGGGGACGGGGTTCAGGGAGTGGGCGGTGTTAGGCGTGCCGTCTGGGTTGATGGCATTGTCAGCATTGCCGTGGTCGGCTATGATGATGGCCTCGTAACCATTGCGGCGAGCGGTCTCGATGACGTCGCGCACACAGCGGTCGACTGCCCATACGGCCTTGGCAATAGCGTTGTAGACGCCCGTGTGTCCCACCATGTCGCCGTTGGCGAAGTTCACCACGATGAAGTCGTACTGTTGGGTCTTGATGGCAGCCACCAGCTTGTCCTTCACCTCGTAGGCCGACATCTCAGGCTTCAGGTCGTATGTGGGCACCTTCGGCGAGGCGACGAGTATGCGGTCCTCCCCCTCGAAGGGCTTCTCGCGCCCGCCGTTGAAGAAGAAGGTGACGTGCGCGTACTTCTCGGTCTCGGCGGTGTGGAGCTGCTTCAGCCCCTTGCTGCTGAGGTACTCGCCGAGGGTGTTCTCGACGTTCTCCTTGGGGAAGAGCACGTGAAGACCCTGGAACGATGCGTCGTAAGGCGTCATGCAGTAGTACTGCAGGCCGGGCACCGTCGTCATGCCCTGCTCGGGCATGTCCTGCTGGGTGAGGACTATCGTCAGCTCCTTGGCACGGTCGTTGCGGAAATTGATGAAGATGACGACGTCGCCCTCCTCGATACAGCCGTTGACGGTGGCGTTGTGGATGGGTTTGATGAACTCATCGGTGACGCCCTCATCGTAGCTCTCCTGCATGGCTTGCACCATGTCAGTGGCTTGCTTGCCCACGCCCTTGACGACAAGGTCGTAGCCTTCCTTCACGCGTTCCCAGCGCTTGTCGCGGTCCATGGCGTAGAAGCGTCCGACGATGCTGGCAATGGCGGCATCGTTCTCGGCGCACACCTTCGAGACTTGCTCGATGAAGCCCTTACCGCTCTTGGGGTCGGTGTCGCGACCATCCATGAAGCAGTGCACGAACGTCTGGTTCTTCAGGCCATAGTGCCGCCCCACCTCGATGAGCTTAAACAGGTGATCCAGCGACGAGTGTACGCCGCCGTCGCTTGTCAGTCCCATCAGGTGCAGCTTCTTGCCGTGCTCCTTGGCGTAGGTATAGGCAGCCTTCACCTGTGGGTTCTCCACAATCGAGCCATCCTTACAGGCGCGGTTGATCTTCACCAGGTCCTGGTAGACGATGCGACCTGCGCCAATGTTCAGGTGACCAACCTCCGAGTTACCCATCTGTCCGTCGGGCAGACCGACGTCCTCGCCCGATGCCTGGAGCTGTGAGTGGGCCGATGTGGCCGTGAGATAGTCTAAATAAGGAGTAGGGGTGTTGAAGATCACGTCGCCCCGGCCGTGCTGACCGATTCCCCATCCGTCGAGGATCATCAGAAGCGCTTTCTTTGCCATTGTTTTTCTGTTATGTTTTGTTTGTCATTCGTTACGGGCTGCAAAGTTACAAAATTTCCGGCAGATAACGGGGGAATCGGCGTTAAAACGGGTTAAAAGTACTGAGAACCACCGCCAGAGCCCCTCGGCCACTGCCCCACCCCGCCGTTGCCACCATTAGAAAAACGGCTGAAAAATTTGGCGTTTTGGGCTTTTCTTCGTACCTTTGCACCATGATTAAGCGAACCCTCCCCCTGCTCCTCCTGTTCATGGCCGCCACCCTTTCGCAGGCCACCGTCACCGTGACCCATCTGCGCGTCGAGAATCTTGATGCCCCCTTGGGCATCGACACCCCGGCGCCCCGCTTCTCCTGGCGCATCGAATCCGACCAGCGCGACGTCGTCCAGACGTCCTACGAGCTACACGTCGAGAGCGACGGCGCGACCGTCTGGGATTCAGGCGTCGTCAGCAGCGCCGAACAGCTGTGGGTGCCCTACCTTGGCTTGCCGCTACGCGCCGGACAGCAGTGCACCTGGCGCCTGCGCGTCACCACCAACCGTGGCACCACGGCCTGGAGCGCTCCCCAGACGTTCAGCATCGGACTGCTCAGCGAGAGCCACTGGCGCGGCCAGTGGATAGGCCTCACCCGCCTGCAGCCCGGCGAGGAGGGCGGTACCACCACACCGCGCCTGGCCGCCCGCTACCTGCGCAAGGTCACCCCCCTGCAGCCGAAGACCGTCCGCCGTGCCACCGTCTACGTCGCCGGCCTGGGCTACTACCGCCTCTTCCTGAACGGCAGCGAGGTTGGTGCCAACGACGTCCTGAAGCCTGCACCCACCGACTACCGCAAGACCATCCTCTACAACACCTACGACGTCACCGCCCTGCTCACCGACGCCCAGGCCACCATCGGCATCGTCCTGGGCGGCGGACGCTATTTTGCCCTGCGCCAGAACAAGCCCTATAAGAACACCAACTTCGGACTGCCCTGCTGCCGCCTGAACCTTGTCATCGACTACATCGACGGCACCACGCAGACCATCGCCACTGACGACTCATGGCGCGTGACGGCCGATGGCCCCATTCGCGCCAACAACGAGTACGACGGTGAGGAGTACGACGCACGAAAAGAGCTAACTGGCTGGCTCACACCCGCCTACGACGACAGCCACTGGCAGCAGGCCGAGCGCACGGCCCTGCCGCAAGGCACCCTCAGGCCCCAGATGACGCCCACGATGACCGCCGAGCGGCTCGCCACCAACCAGAGCTTGGCCCCCACCACCCTGAGTCCCTCGGCCGCCGCGCAGCACCAAATCATTGACTTCCACCAGAACTTTTCCGGCTGGATCACCTTCCGCCCAACGGGCCACGCCGGCGATACCATCCGCGTGCGCTACGCTGAGCGCCTCAACGCCGACGGCACGCTCTACACCGACAACCTGCGCCACGCCCGCTCGACCGACGTCTACGTCTGCAGCGGCACCGACAGCCAGGCGTGGCACCCCTCGTTCGTCTATCACGGCTTCCGTTATGTCGAAGTCAGCGGGCCCGCCACCGACGTGCAGGCCTGGGTGGTTCGCGACCAGATGGCCGACCGGGGTCACTTCGCCTGTAGCGACACCACCCTGAACCGCGTGGTACAGAACGCCTGGTGGGGCATCGCTTCCAACTACAAGGGCATGCCCGTCGACTGCCCGCAGCGCGACGAGCGCCAGCCCTGGCTCGGCGACCGTACCGCCGGCTCGCTGGGCGAGAGCTACCTCTTCGACAACGAACGCCTGTACACAAAATGGGTGCGTGACATCTGCGAAGCCCAGCGCTCTGACGGTGTCATCCCCGATGTGGCACCCGCCTTCTGGAACTATTACTCGGACAATGTGACATGGCCTGCCGCACTGCCCCTGGCCTGCGACATGCTCTACCGCCAGTATGGCAACCAGCAGCCCATCGTCGACTGCTACCCGGCACTGCGGCGCTGGGTGATGCATCACCTGCAGGAGAACCTCTCGGACGACCTTGTCACGGCCGACAAATACGGCGACTGGTGCGTGCCCCCCGAGAGTCCCGAACTGATACACAGCCAGGACCCCGCCCGCAAAACCGACGGTACGCTCATCGCCTCCGCATACATGATACGTGTGCTCCAGCTGATGGAGCAATTTGCTCGCCTACAGCAGCTTAGCGATGACGCCATGTACTGGCAGAAGCGCCGCGAGATCATGACCACAGCCTTCAACCGTCGCTTCCTCACCATCGCCAGCACCTCGCCGCACCCCGGCCATCCGCTCTATCCCGACAGCACGTTCTACGGCAACAACACCGCCACCGCCAACCTGCTGCCCCTGGCCTTCGGCATCGCCCCCGACAGTCTTCGCCAGGCCATTGCCCACAACATCGTGGCCAACATCCTCCAGAAGAACAGCGGCCACGTGCCATGTGGCGTCATCGGCATCTCGTGGCTGCTGCAGACACTCACCGACATGGGCTACGCCGACGTGGCTTGGCTCATCGCCACCCAGCGCACCTATCCCTCATGGGGCTACATGGCCCAGCAGGGAGCAACCACCATCTGGGAGCTCTGGAACGGCGACACTGCCAATCCGCGTATGAACAGCGGCAACCACGTCATGCTGCTTGGCGACCTGCTCACCTGGTGCTTCCAGCACCTCGCAGGCATCACCCAGGCGCCCGTTGTCCAGTATGGTGCGTTGCCAACGCACCCCACCACCAGCCACTTCCGCCTGGCACCCGCCTTCGACATACAGGATTGCAGCAACGTCGACGCCTCGCTCGACACGCCCTACGGCATCCTCGGCTCATGCTGGCAGAAGACGCTGCAGCGCCTGCACTGGGAGGTCGACGTGCCCTGTAACACAACGGCCGATGTCTGCCTGCCTTCAGGCGACGTCCGCACCGTAGGCTCCGGCCATCACGTCTTCGATGTCGACATACCCACTGCCGATGCCCGCATCGTCCGCGACGAGTTTGTATACAGCCAGACCGACTTCCCCTCGGTCCACGCCACCACCATTGCCGAGACGACGAACGGCGACCTCGTCTGTGCCTACTTCGGAGGCAGCTACGAGGGGTGCCCCGACGTCTGCATCTGGACCAGCACGAAGGCACGCGGCAGCGACGCCTGGAGCGAGCCCGTACTGGCGGCCGACGGCGTCTTCCTGCCGGGCACGCCCGAGGCTCTCCTCGCCGGCGTCGACACGGCCACCACGCATGCCGACAAGGGGCCCGTCAGGCCCTCGTCGCTCGTTGCCGACCTGTCGCTGCTGCGCCGTAAGGCCTGCTACAACCCCGTGCTGTTCCAGATGCCCGACGGCGAGCTATGGCTGTTCTTCAAAATCGGGGCTTTCGTGCAGGACTGGACGGGATGGCTATGCCGTTCCACCGACGGCGGCCGCACATGGTCGCCGAAGGAGCCGCTGCCAGAGGGTTTCCTCGGCCCCATCAAGAACAAGCCTCTGCTGCTCAGCCCCGACGCCAACGATGCCGACGGCCATCCCGTGCTGCTCTGTGGGTCGTCCACCGAGAAAGGCGGCTGGAAGTTCCACGTCGAGCGCTACGACCTGGTCACCCACGAGTGGCAGTACGTAGGGCCCGTCGATGCCCAGGAGGCCGCGCGCACCAAGGAGCCCGACAAGCTGGCTCCCATAGGCTGCATCCAACCCTCGTTCCTCGAGTTGAGCGACGGACGCCTGATGGTGCTCATGCGCACCCAGAACGGCCGGCTGGCAAAGTCGTATAGCAGCGACCGCGGCCGCACATGGTCGACCGTGGAACTCACCGACCTGCCCAACAACAACTCGGGTACCGACGCAGTCACCTCCATCAACAGGTCGCCGTCGGCAGCCCATCCTGCGCGCACGCATGTACTTATTTATAATGACATAGCCACCCTCCCCGGCGAGCCGAAAGGCCCGCGCACGCCACTCAGCATCGCCGTCAGCACCGACGACGGCGCCACCTGGCACCACGCACTCACGCTGGAGGACTCGCCCATCAGTCAGTATTCCTACCCGGCCATCATCCAGGGCAGCGACGGCACACTGCATGCCACCTACACCTGGCGCCGACAGCGCGTGGCCTACAAGCAGCTGAAGCTCGACTGACAACCACCTCGCAACACCTCATGAATACCATTGTCTACACACCCGACCTGCATCTCGACGGGCACTTTGCCGCCACCATCGGCTGCTTCGACGGCCTGCACCGTGGCCACCAACACCTGCTTCGGCAGCTCGCCGACGCAGCTGCTGTGCGCGGCCAGCGCACGCTCGTCGTCACCTTCGACCGTCATCCGCGACAGACCCTGCAACCCGCATGGCAGCCACAGCTCATCACCACGCTGGCCGAACGCCAGGCGCTGCTCGCCCAGACGGGCATCGACACGCTGGTCATCCTGCCCTTCACGGCCGAGCTCGCCCGTCTGACGGCCCACGAGTTCATGCGCTCCATACTGCGCAACCACCTCAGTGTCAGCACACTACTCACGGGCTACGACAACCGCTTCGGATGCCGGACGGCCCACGACGACGGGCTGCGGCCCTACGATGACTATCGGCGCTACGGCGCAACGATAGGCCTCGACGTGCTACTCGCCGAGCCGCTCATCGTCGATGGCGAGGCTGTCAGCTCCTCGCGCGTCAGGCGGCTGCTCGGTGAGGGCAGCGTCCGTCAGGCGGCACGCTGTCTCGGGCGCCCCTACGCGCTGGCCGGCCGCGTCGTCCATGGCGACGGCATTGGCCGCACATTGGGGTTTCCCACCGCCAACCTGGCGCCCGACGACCCCTGCAAGCTGATTCCCAGGCCCGGCGTCTACGCTGTCTCGGTCGGGATGGTGTGCGACGGTGAGCGTCACCACCGCCCCGCCGTCATGAACATCGGCACGCGGCCGACATTCGGTAGCCACAACCTCACCCTCGAGGTCTACGTCCTCGACTTCAGCGCCGACCTGTATGGTCAGGAGCTCACCGTGGAGTTCCATGAGCGTCTCCGCAATGAGCAGCACTTCGATGGCGTAGAGGCACTGAGGCAGCAGCTTGAGGCAGATGCCAAAGAGGCGAAGGAGGTGATGAGGAGGATGGGGGAAGAAGAGGGAGGTCTCCGAGAGACTTAGAAAACCGCCCCGAACGGGCACAACTCACCCTCCGACCATCATCGTCACATATCACCAAGCACTCACCATTAACAAAGCAAACAGTTATGAAAAGAATCTTTGAGGCCATCGCCTACGTACTCATTTTCCTTGGCATACAGGCCATTGCGGGTGCCATCGTCACCGTCACCTTCACCATCATGAAGGGCAGTGTCCAGACGCAGCTGCCGGCAGAGGGCACCATCGCCACCATGCTCCTCTTCGACCTGGTGGCGCTGGCGCTGTTCATACTCCTGAGGTGGTTCGTGCCCACCACCGCCTACCTGCGGTCGCGGCCCTGGGACGTCGTCTTCTGGTGTGTCGTGGCGGCCCTCGGCGCCCTGGCACCCTCGCTCTTCCTTCAGGAGCATCTCCAGCCCGTATGGCCGCAGTGGATACAGCAGATCATCGACCAGGCAAGCGAGGAGCTCGCCCTTATCATGACCACGCCCGGCGGCTATTTCATCATCGCCCTCATGGCACCCGTCGTCGAGGAGATGGTGTTCCGCGGCACCGTCCTGCGAACCCTCCTCGGGAGGCCCGCCGCCTCCCCCGCGGCCAGCCCCGCCAGTGTAGGGGCAGGCCCCGTGCCAGCCCGTTGGCCCGACAGGGCCAGTGGCAGCGACGATCCCGCCCCCTCAACGCCCGCCGCCGCCTCTGCCGCCGCCCCCTCCCAACCCTCCTTCTCCCCCCGCCGCAGCACCTCCTGGCGCGTCTGGGCGCTGGTCATCTCAGCTCTGCTGTTCGCCCTGTCTCATCTTAACCCCGCCCAGATGCCACATGCCTTCCTGATTGGCCTCCTCCTCGGATGGCTCTACATGCGCACCGGCAGCATCCTCCCCGGAATCATCTATCATTGGGCCAACAACACCGCCGCCTATCTCCTTTTCCACCTCTATCCCGACCCCGACGCCACCCTTTCGGACATCCTCGGGGGCGCCATGACCAACCAGCTCCTGGCGGTGCTCTTCTCGCTCTGCCTCCTTCTGCCGGCCATCTACCAGCTCAACCGCCGCATGAAACCGGCAATGTAGGGGCAACCGCCCGCCAATGGTCGCACTGCCGCCCGGCAATGGTCGCACTGCGGGCCGCCAATCGTCGCACTGCCGCCCGCGAATGTAGGGGCAGGCCTTGTGCCAGCCCGATGGCCCGACAGGGCCACTGTGCGCGGCAATGCACACCGCGGAAATGCCCTCGCATCGCCGTTTCGTGATAACCATTTTCGAGAACACTGGCCCTGACGGGCCAACGGGCTGGCACAAGGCCTGCCCCTACATTGACGGCCCGCAGTCCAAATACCGGCGGCCCGCCGCCCAAATACCGGAGGCACGATGAACAAATACCGGCGGCCTGCCGCCCAAATAACGGCGGGCTGCCACCCAAATACCGGCGGCCAGCCGCCCAAATACCGGCGGCCCGCCCCTACACCGGCGCACCGGCCCCCCAAACCTTTGGCGGGCATTCCCCCTCCCCTTGCCTCCCCATCTATCTGGCCTTCTCTCGTATGCCGCGTTATTAACGCGGCCCGCCCCGCATTTCCCCGCCCTTCTCACCTCTGAATAATCCTTACACCCCCGTCGTCTCTTCCTCACGCCCCCGGCACCCCTTCCCAACAATACCGTATCTTCTTCCCAAGAAAACCGTATCTTCTCCCCAAGAAAACCGTATCTTCTTCGCCTCACTCCCCCGTCTTCTCGCCACGAAAACCGCCGCCTCTCCATCTCCTTGTCCCTCAATCACTTACGCTCCCCGCCACGCAGCTCCTCCAAAAACCGCCCCACCGCCTTCCGAACACTCGCTAACCCGAATAAATCTGGACAAACCTCCTCCAACGGCACCCACATCACCTCGCCCGCATCATCGCCGGCCTGCGGCTCGGCCTCCGCCGCCACCTCCACCCGGTAGAACATGTCGAGCGTGTGAATCTCCATGCCCGAATACACGTAAATGTTCGGCAGCGAGAACAGGTACGCCAACCGCACCACGCGCAGACCCGTCTCCTCCATCACCTCGCGCGCCATGCCCTCCTCGGCCGTCTCGTCCATGTCGACGAACCCACCCGGCAGGTCAAGCGTCCCTTTCGCCGGCTCCTTGCCCCGCCGCGCCACCAGCAGCCGCCCGCCACGCACGATGAACGCCGCCGTTGCCGACGACGGATTGGCATAATACACAAACCCGCAAGCCTCACAACGCTTGCTCTTCACATTGTTTACCACAAACTGTCGACTGCCGCATACCGGGCAGCAGCAGAACTTCTCCAAAGGGTGTCGCATCTGTATCATATTCTTTTTTGACCACAAAGGTACGGCTTTTTTAGGAGAATGTGTAAAAAAAACACCTTTTTTCACCGTTTGACACAAAAAAAACGCCAAAACATGCGCGTGTTTCAATTATTTTTGCTAACTTTGCAACCGATTACGCAATAAAACAACTACGCCCGTCACTCAACGACGACCCCCAACGCCGATAACAAGGCCATAAAACAACTGATTACGAGACTCATTACCATATTTACTAACTTTACTAATTCTTAAGCTTATGAAGTATTCAAAACTACTCGTTTTGAGCGCACTCTGGCTCAGCAGCCTGGGTGTCAATGCGGCTGACTTGGTGGAGCGTACCATGCCTACCAACGACGACGTTGAGGTCAAAGCCGTTGAGTTCGCTGTCGGGCAGACCTATCTGCTCTACAATGTGACGGCTGACGCTTACTTTACACAGGGAAACAACTGGGGTACCCGCGGATGCGTGGGCCCAAAGGCTTCTGCTGTGCGTATCAAGGTTGCCCAGTACAAGGTCGACAATGTCTGGGACGGTAAGACTTACGAAATCGAGGACTATGTCTGCGTACGCAGTACTAACTACAGCTGGATGAAGGCCTGTATGGACGATTCCGGCAACCTCTTCCTCGACCAAACCACTTGGGCTAACCGCTTCTACGAGATTCAGCCGCAAGGCAACCTCGTCTACCGTTTCATGCCCAACGAGGTGAACACTACCATCAAGAGCGATGGCACACAGTTCATGGGCCGCGACGACGAAGTACCACAGAACTTCGACAACGCCTATTCCGGATTTGAGGACGATGCTGAGCGCTATCCCCTGTCGGCACTCCTGACTGAGGGCGAAGGCCATCACATCAACTGGCAGTTCATCGACGCCAGCGTCTTCGACCAGTACGAGAAGGCTATGGAGCTGAAGTCCGTCATCGAGACCGCTGAGGCCGAGGGTATCGACGTCTCGGCTGCCATTGCTGTCTACAACAACCTCAACTCCACCGTTGAGCAGTTGCAGGCTCAGATTGACGCCCTCAACGAGGCTCGCGCCAACAACATCGGCACCGGTACCGCCGACAACCCCAGCAACGCTACGGCTCTGCTGCAGAACCCCAACTTCGACAACGCCAGCAACGCTGGCTGGAGTGGCACCAAGCCCAACATGAGTGGTGATGGTAACCACGCCGCTGCCGACGTGGCCGAGGTCTACGACAACACCTTCGACACCTATCAGGACATTACTGGTCTGCCCGCAGGCGTATATTGCCTCAGCCTCCGCTCGTTCTTCCGCGGAACACTGGCCGACTATCTCGCAGGCACAGGCCTCGAGTACTATCCCTACGCCTACGCAGTGGCCGACGGTGACTCCTGCAAGACCCTGTTCTGCAACGCTTACTCGCCGATGAACACCGTGAAATTCGTCGACAAGTATGGCGACACCACCTATTTCGGAACGCCGAACGCCGAGGGTAGCTCGACGGTTGGAACCACCACCTACTACATTCCCAACAATCCCTCAACCTTCCGTCTGTATTGCGAGGAAGAGGGTCATGAGTACTACAAGACTGTCTTGTTCTTTGAGGCTAACGGCGGTGAGGCACGCGTCGGCGTGAAGAAGGACCAGAAGCAGGGCGGTACCGACTGGGCCGTCTTCGACAGCTTCGGACTGCAGTACTACGGCAACACAGCCGCCTCGTTCCAGAAGTGGCTCGAACTGGGTGTACCCGAGATCAACCTCGGCGAGGAGACTATCTACACCTATGCCTACCTCCAGGCTTACAACGACAAGAAGAAGGCAACCGTCAGCAATAAGGCTGAGGTCCTCGCTGCCATGGCCGAGATCGAGCAGGCCCGCGCTGAGCTATTCGAGAACGTGGCGCTCTGGAAGGAGTATGCCCTGGCTATCGACCAGGCCCGCGTCATTGTGAACTCAAAGCAGGACAATGGCCAGCCCACCTATGCCGAGACCGAGTGGTTCTACAACTGCGAGGACGCCCTCGACGACTATGCTAAGGAGATCAACGAAATGGCACTGACCAACGCCGAGCTCCGCGAAAAGATCGATGCCCTGAAGGCTAACGTCAACGAGGCCGGCAAGCACTTTGCCAGCGACAACGTGGCTGCCGACGTCACCAACCAGTACCTGACCAACGCCGACTTCTCGGCCAACTCATGGGAAGGCTGGACACGCGAGGGCAACCTCACGGGTAACGTCGCCGTCTCGAACTCCTGCGGTGAGGCCTGGAATACGGCAAGCTTCGACATCTACCAGGAAGTGACCGACGCACCTGCCGGTGTGTACGAGATCTCGGTGCAGGGCTTCTATCGCTACGGCCGTGGCGACAATGCCTGGAACAACTATCAGAACCAGTCGGTAAGCTTCGTCAAACCCGGTGGAGCTCCCTGCTTCGTCTACATGAACGAGCTTGCTACGCCCTTCATGAACGTATTCGATGAGGCTATTACCGACAATAGCATCTTCACAAACAACGACTACAACACCTTCACCAGCAGCATCGACGGCAACACCTACTATGCTCCTAACAACATGGCTACCGCCGCTAACTGCTTCGCTTCGCCGTCGGAGGTTAACCCCGGCCAGAACATGTTCACGCAGAAGGCCTACGGTCTCGTCGTGCACCAGGGCGACCCGATGCGCGTCGGTGTCAAGGGCTCCAGCAACCAGCTGGGCGACAGCTGGGTCATCTTCGACAACTTCAAGCTGACCTATCGCGGTAATGCCGCTAACGTTGTCTCCGAGGTGCTCCTCACCGAAGTGGAGACTGCCGAGAAGATTACCGGCGACATGGGTAAGACGGCCTACGAGAACCTGGCCGCTGCCATCGCGAATGCCCGCAGCCTGGCCACAGGAACCGACGGTGACGCCATGTTCCAGGCTCTGCTGACACTGATGGATGCCGAGGCCGCTGCCAAGACATCTATGGCTCTGTTCGACACCCTCATCCAGGCCCTTAACGACCTGGACGGCGCCCTGATGGACGGCCAGAACGAGGACGCCAAGGGTAACGCTGCCACACTGAAGGAGGACATCGAGGAGCGTCTGGAAGACCATGCTATCGAGGACGAGGAAGTGCCCGGACTCATCGCTGAGATTCGTAAGTGGATCACCAAGCTGACCATCGATCCCGGCTACGCCGCCGCAAACGACCTCAACCCTGTTGACCTCACCTCAGTGGTGGTTAATCCTTCCTACGACGGCGGCGACAACAAGGGCTGGACGTGTGCAGCTTCAGTCGGCGTCAACAACGAAGTGCAGAACGCCGAGATCTTCGGTGGCACAGATGGCGTGACCTACGACTACTTCCAGGAGATTGCTGGTCTGCCCGCAGGTACTTACGAGATCTCAGTTCAGGCCTTCTACCGCTACGGTGGCGACGGCCCTGCACAGGAGTTCGAGAACCGCTACGACAGCTCGAAGGACTATGCTTACGTCTATGGCGTCACCGCTAACGGACGCAGCTCCAAGCCCATCGTGCGCCTCAGCGCTACGCCCGTATGGTACTCGGCCGAGGACCTGCCCTCAGGATGGGCATTCGGCGACGAGACCACCAGCGAGGCTGTGCCTAACACCATGGCTGCCGCTTACGAGTACTTCACTGACTATGAGTCGGCTGTCACCAACACCATCGTGGTGAAGGTGGGCGACGACGAGAAGCTCCGCTTCGGTCTGGCTAAGGATGTGGCCGTCGCTAAGGACTGGACCATCTTCGACAACTGGACACTGACCTACTATGGTACCGAGAGCACCAAGGAAGTCACGGGCGACCAGAACCAGGGCATCGAGGAACTTGTCAACTCACCTGTCAAGAACGTCGAGTTCTTCAGCATCGACGGCCGCAAGGCTACGATGGGACAGAAGGGTGGCATCGTCATCATGCGCCAGACACTCGACAACGGCACCATCGTTGTCCGCAAGGTACGCAAGTAAGTTGACACAACGTATGACCAGGAAAGAAACACTGATCACACAATGACAAGGGAATCGGGGACGGCATCCTCAAAATGCCGTCTCCGTTTCCCTCATTTTGTTTATACACCTTATTATATATACACGCGCGAGGGAATGGGCCGGAAACCCTCAACAGCAAAACCGGCTGAAGGCAAAACCACAAGGCAACGCCTAACCCGAGGAAACGCCACAACGGCGGAATCTCAACATCAAGCGAACGACAACGACACCCCACACTGAGGGGACAACGACAACATAACCGCATACTATTACATTCAATACTAACTTACAAAACTATGAAACAAACAACAATCGGAACGCAAGGACGGCAAAAGTCCACACCGCGGCGACCAAAGGCCAAGAAGCAGCGGTGGGTGTGGACCGCATGTGCCCTACTACTGGGTGCGTGGGGACTGCAGTCGTGCGAGGACGAGGTGCTCACAGGGCAGCCGGAGTGGCTGGGTAACTCCATCTACGACCGCCTGAAGGAAGACCCCGTCGACAAGTACTCCACGCTGCTGCGCCTCATCGACGACCTTGACCAGAAGGAGGTGCTCAGCCACACTGGCTCGAAGACCCTCTTCGCAGCCAACGACCAGGCCTTCGAAACATGGTTTAAAAACAACACGTGGACCACGAGCAGTGGCTCACCAGTGCGCAACTACAGCGACCTCTCACTATCGCAGAAGAAGCTGCTGCTGAACAACACTATGATCAACAATGCCTACCTGGTAGACCTGTTGAGCAATGTTAGTGGCACGCCGCCTATGGAAGGACGTGCCATGCGCCGCGAGACGGCTGCATCCATCTACGATTCTGTCTACGTGATGCCCGTAGCCGAAATGCCCACCACCGACTATTGGGCAGCACTGCGCTCACGTGGCAAGAGCATCCCCATGATGATGGATGCCACGGCACCCACCGTACTCCACTTCCTTCCGGCGTTTATGAGCTACTACAACATGACCGCCGAGGACCTCGCTCTCCTGACCAACCACAAGGCACAAAGCATCGACGAGGCATGGATGGCCGGCGTGAAAGTGCTCTCGAATGCGGGAGGCGATGCCAGCAAGAACCGTAACATCACCTGCAAGAACGGCTACATCCACAAGGTGGACGCCGTCATCGAGCCGACAGCCAACATGGCTGAGATCATCCGTCAGGACTCCCAGACGCAGCTCTGGTCGCGCATGCTCGACCGCTACTCCACGCCCGTGCCCGCCTCGGCCGCCATACAGCGTGAGTACAACCGCCTGTACGACAATTCCGACTCCGTTTTTGTCAAGCGCTACTTTAGCCGCCGTTCGGCAGGAAGCACCCTGACGCTCAACTCACAACTGAATAGCACTTGGCCGGAAGGCAACAACGTTAAGTCACTACTCAAGTTCGACCCAGGGTGGAACCAGTATATCTATAGCAACACCATGGACTACGACCTGCACTACGATGCAGGTGCCATGCTCGTGCCTACCGATGCTGCCGTGCTGGAGTGGTGGAACGGTGAGGGACGCGAGCTCCAGGAGGAGTATCAGGAAATAGACAGCATCCCCCTGGCAACGCTGGTGAAGCTCATCAATGTCAACATGATGGAGACCTTCACATCGGCTTTCCCGTCGAACTTTGCCGACAAGGTGCTCAACGACGCCAAGGAGCCCCTGGGCGTCACCAAGGATAATATTGTAGAGTGTAAGATGGGCTCGAACGGTGTCGTCTACAAGCTGAACAAGCTCTTCGGACCCGCCGAGTACAGCTCAGTGGCTTATCCCGCACTGGCCCACGAGTCGACGATGAACGTCATCTACTGGGCTATCTCGACCACTGACAACGACCATAAGAAGAACACCTCACTGCCCTACCTCCTCTCAATGGATACGAAGTACTCCATGCTGCTGCCCACCAATGAGGCCATGAAGAACTACATCGACCCGGCAACGTATGGTCTTGCCAACCAGTCGCTCATTGAGTTCTACCTTGACCCCAACAAGAACGAGATGGAAAGCATGCAGGGCAACCGCTACACCGTCAAGGTCGAAGAGGACGGCACCATCACCAAGGTGACCTCACGTCCGACACAGACCGACCTGACGCGCAACTCCATGAACACCCGCCTCGACGACCTGATGAACCAACTGATTATTGTTGGCGACATTGAGGACGGACACGAGTACTACAAGACCAAGGGCGGCTGCCTCATACGCGTCTTCCGCACCGCCGACGACTCGTTGGCAGTGGCAGGTGGCTGGCAGGTGGAACACCAGAACCAGCCGCTGAAGATCAAGGCTACCTACCCGAAGAAGAACGGAAAGGCCTATCAGCTCGACACACAGCCGCCGCTCGGCTCGTCGATGACCGTATTGGCTACACTGCAGGCCCACCCGGAGTACTCGCTCTTCGCCGACCTGCTGAACCACGATGGCAGCGGAATGTTGTCGTCGACCCTCTCCATCTCTGCCGACGAGTCGTGCTATGCGCCCACCGGCATGCGGAACTTCACCCTCCTCGACAACTATAACTACACGGTCTACGTGCCTACCAACGAGAGCATCCAGGAGCTGATTGACCAGGGACTGCTCCCGACGTGGGAAGACTACGACAATGTCAGCGAAGCTGAATGGGGTACTGAGGCTGCCGTCGACAGCGTTCGCAACGTTATCAAGCAGCGTATCATCAACTTCATTCGCTATCATGTGCAAGACCACAGCGTAGCCGTCGACATGGCTCCCGAGAGCGGAAGCTACCAAGGAGAGTACGAGTCGATGATGCGTAACCCCGAGACGGGACGCTTCTTCCCCTTCTCAGTTGACTACAGCTCCAAGCAGCTCACCGTGCAAGGCCAGTATGGCCCCGCACGCCACGTGGTGAAGAGCGACGGTCTATACAACAACATTTGTCGTGAGTACTGGTTCACGGGACGCGTCAATAACAATGCCATTGCCGCCTCGTCGGTCATCTTCATGGCCAGTAATGCGGTAGTCCACCAAATCGATGGCCCACTACTTTATGAGAAACTGACGAACTGGAAAACCGGACAATAACCCCCAAACGGAACAAAACAGCGTTATGAGAATATTGAAATCCATTATCATGCTGCTGGCACTGCTGTTTGCCTCGGCGACAACGGCCACAGCACAGAACATCACGTCGGTTCACGGAACAGTGAGCGACGATATGGGCCCGCTGATGGGCGCCACGGTGTGCGAAATCGACGGCACCGGGCGTATCATCGAATCGGCCATTACCGACCTCAATGGTAACTTTACCATGAAGGTGCGCAACCCGAAGGATAAAATCCGCTTCAGCTACGTCGGACAGAAGACGGTGACCCTGCCCATCAACAAGACCACCTTCAACGTCACAATGTCATCGGCCACCCAGATCAAGGAGGTGGTGGTGAAGTCGAAGAAGCGCCTGCAGGGCAACTCGCTCCCCATTCCTGAGCGCGAGATATCCTACTCTACACAGACCATCAACATGAAGGAGTTCGAGGGTCTGGGCATTACCTCTGTCGACGAGGCCCTGCAGGGCCGTATCGCCGGTCTCGACATCATCGGTAACAGCGGTGACCTGGGTTCCGGCTCGACCATGCGTCTGCGTGGTGCCTCTACGCTCTCGGCAGGCATCGACTCCAACCCGCTCATCGTGGTCGACGGCAACATCCGCGAGGTGGACCTGTCGAACACCGACCTCAACTCACTCAACGACGAGAAGTTCTCCGAGCTGCTCAATCTGAACCCTGAGGACATCGCCAGCATCACCGTGCTGAAGGATGCTGCCGCCACGGCCATCTACGGTTCACAGGGTGGTAATGGTGTCATCGAGCTCACCACCAAGCGTGGTGTACGCGGTAAGCCAAAGGTGACCTACTCACTGAAGCTTACCGGCACCTACCAGCCGAAGGGCTACAAGCTCCTCTCGGGTGACGACTACACCATGATGCTCAAGGAGGCTTACTTCAACCCCTCGCAGAACGACGGTGCATCGGCTAACATTGAGGAAATCAACTACTCGCCCGACTTCTCGGAGCTCGAGCAGTACAACAACAACACCGACTGGATCGACGCCGTCACCCAGTGGGGTCTGCGCCAGAACCACTACGTCAACATCTCGGGTGGTGGTGAGAAGGCCTCCTTCCGTATCGGTGGCGGTTTCGACCATGAGACAGGTACCATCATCAAGCAGAAGCTGAACCGCTTCTCAACGCGTGTGGCTCTGGACTACAACGTCTCACAGCGCATCCGCGTCAGCACTAACTTCGCACTGACCTACACCAAGAACGACCGTAACTACCACGGCCTCTTGGGCATCGCCCAGAGGAAGATGCCTAACATGAGCATCTACCAGCAGGATCCCCTCACGGGCGAGGACACTGACACCTATTATAATATGTTGCAGACGGCGTCAACGGTCTTCGACAAGGACCAGAAGACCATGGACTACGTCAACCCCGTGGCATCGGCCAACCTGGCCAAGAACCAGCAGCGCACCTACGATGTGTCGCCGGAGTTGGTGATTAACTACCAGCTGTGGGGCACTGACGAGGACCACTGGCAGCTGAACTGGCGTGGTTCCGTCTACATGAACATCTTCAACAAGTACGAGGACCAGTTCCTGCCGCAGGAACTCACCACCACGCACTACACCAACGAGAATGTCAACCGCAGCTACAGCGGCGCATCGAAGAGCGTATCGTTCAACACCAAGCAGACGCTGACGCTGATCCCCGCCTTCCGTAACAAGGACCACTCAGCCATGCTCATGGGACGCTTCGAACTGACCAGCGGCTCATCGACCAACCAGGGCGACACCGGCTACAACCTGGCTTCCGGCGGCATCATGAGCCCCGAGGCCGGCGGTAAGATCAAGAGCTTCGGCTCGGGCTTCGGCGAGTGGCGCTCGATGTACTACACCGTCTCAGGACACTACGCCTACAAGGGCCGCTACATGCTCGACGCCACGCTGCGTGCCGACGGCACCACGAAGTTCGGACCCGACAACCGCTGGGGCTTCTTCCCCTCGGTGTCACTCCGTTGGAATATCATCGACGAGCCGTGGTTCCGCCGTTTGGCAGGACTTCCCCAGGCCGGTGAAGACGGAGGCTGGCTGTCAATGTTCTCACTGCGTCCCAGCTGGGGTCGCGTGGGTAACCAGCCCGGCGGCAACTACCTCTATGCTTCGAAGTACGGCACTGCCCCCACCTATCTCGACATGAATGGTATGTTCCCCATCAACATCCGCCTGAATAACCTGAAATGGCAGATCAACTCCAGCTACAACCTCGGTATCGACCTCGGCTTCTTCAACGACCGTCTGACGATGGTCATCGAGGGCTACCATTCGACGGTGACCAACATGCTGATGAATAAATACCGTATTCCTTCGAACTCCGGCTTCTCGGACATCGCAGTCCGTAACACGGGTAAGATGCGCAACATCGGTTGGGAGTTCCATATCAACACCAACCAGCTCGTCAAGGCCGGCAAGTTCATCATGGACATGAACGTCAACTTCGGTAACAACAAGAACGAGCTCCTGGAGATGGAGCAGTACCTCCTCGACCAGCTCGGCACATCGACATTCGACTATAAGAATGCTTCAATCCTTCGCCGCGTGCAGGTTCACAACCCCCTCGGCGCCATCTATGGATTCCGCTACAAGGGTGTCTACGACGTGAACTACAGCACCTTCGCCAACCTCTCACGCGAGGAGCAGCGTGGACTGCTCGACGGCACACTGCCGCAGGCATTCTACGACAAGCACGACTGGGAGAAGCGACCCATGACCGCCCCCGTGGCCCTCAACGAGAAGGGCGAGATTGTCTACGACGGCACCGGTGCTCCCATGCGCATGATGTACAACTACACCAACGACGCTACGGGACGCAACTACCGCTTCCAGGGTGGTGACGCCATCTACGAGGACATCAATAACGACGGCCAGATCAACGCCCTCGACATTGTCTACCTTGGCTCATCGCTGCCTAAGCTGACGGGTGGTTTCGGATTCACCTTCACCTACGGTGACTGGCGCCTGAACACGCAGTTCACCTACCGTTATGGCAACAAGATCATCAACTTGAAGCGCCTGCAGCTCGAGGCCATGAACGGCAACGACAACCAGAGTCAGGCCGTCAACTACCGCTGGCGTAAGGAGGGCGACGACACCACCATCCCACGTGCCATGTTTGGTGCTGAGGCCAGCTTCAACTCCCTTGTCAGCGACCGCTTCGTAGAGGATGGTTCTTACCTGCGTATGGGCTACGCCCAGCTGACCTATACCATCAAGAAGAAGCACCTGAAGTGGATAGGACTGAACCGTATCAACCTCTACGCCAGTGTGAACAACCCGTTTGTCATTACGAAGTACTCAGGCGTCGACCCCGACATCTCGCAGGCAGGCTACAGCCCCGCCATCGACAACTCGCAGACGCCACGCCCAAGATCCTACACCATGGGTGTCACCGTAGACTTCTAAAAGTTCACCACCAGCCCAATTGTGAAATAGTACAATCGTGAAATAGTCCAATCGTGAAATCGTTATGAATACAGAATTATTGAATAAAAAGATAAAGGCAGCGTTTATAGGACTCTGTGGTATCTTAGCCCCCCTCACTTGGGGAGGGGTCGGGGGTGGGTTACTCACCTCTTGCTCCGACTTCCTCGAAGTGGAGTCGCGCGACGAGATACTGCTCGAGAACTTCTGGAACGAAAAGGCCGACGTTGAGGGCATCCTCGCCGGATGCTACTCCCGCCTGCAGGACGAGAACACCGTCAAGCGCATGATGATTTGGGGCGAGGTGCGAAGCGAGAACTTCGTAGCCGGTAACCTCGGCAACGAGGATGGAAGCCTGGAGAACGTCCTCAAGGAGAACATCAACGCCCTGAACGCCTATACGTCGTGGGTCGACTTCTACGACGTCATCAACCGCTGCAACACCCTCATCGAGTATGCACCGGCCGTGGCAGCCGCCGACCCGTCCTACACACAGAGCGAGCTGCAAGGCCACATCGCCGAGGTACGCGCCTTGCGCAGCCTCTGCTATTTCTACCTCATCCGCACGTTCTACAACGTGCCCTACTCTACGCAGGCCTACATCCACGACAACCAGAAGATGGACCTCGAAGCACTGCCTTTCAATCAGGTGCTCGACAGCCTCATCGCTGACCTGCGCGACATCAGCGACCGCCGACTCGCCGTGGAGTACTATCCCGAGACGAAGCCCAACTACCAGACGGGCCGCATCACCAACGATGCCGTCAACGCCATGCTCTGCGAGATGTATCTCTGGAAGCAGGACTACGACAACTGCATAGCCTATGCCGACAAGGTCATTGCCTCGAAGCAGAAGCGTGCCGAGGAGAAGCGTCAGCGCACCAGCTCCAGCAGCTACAGCGTGAACACCACGCAGACGCGCTACAACGGCTTCCCCCTGACCGACGGCTCCCTGTCGGCCACCTACGGCAGCAACTACTACGATGCCGGATACAACAGCATCTTTGTCAATGGTAATGACGACGAGACCATCTTCGAGCTTATCTACGACAACAATGCCACCGCAAAGGGTATGATACGTAACGATGCCGTCGCACTGCTCTACGGTAATGCCCAGGTCAATGGTCTGCTGGCACCTTCGAACTACGTCTCCGACGATGTGTCGGGTGAGCAGTACCAGGTGTACGACGCCAAGAACAAGAAGCTCGACACCCGCGCTTACATCAACTGCATCAGCGGCAGTAGCCCCCTCGTCTGCAAGATGGCAATGGAATCGGCCTACATGAACGCCTCCACACCATCCAATCCTAAGTCCATCTACACCATCTCGGGCAGCTGGAACAAGCAGGGCACGTGGAACATGCGCGGTACGAACACCAGCAACTGGGTCATCTATCGCCTTTCCGACATCATGCTGCTGAAGGCCGAGGCCCTCGCACAGAAGATGGTCGACGGTAACGACCCCGAAATCCTGGAGGCTAACGCGTCGCTCGCCGACCAGGCCTTCCTGCTCGTCAATGCTGTCAACAAGCGTGCCCTGGCGCAGGCTACCAGCGAGCTCACCGACACCCTTGTGCGCACCGACTACCGCTCGAAGTCACAGATGGAGACACTCGTTCTCAAGGAGCGCCACCGCGAACTGATGTTCGAGGGCAAGCGTTGGTACGACCTCGTGCGCCACTCGCTGCGTAAGGGCGACTCCAGCGACCTGACAAGCGCCGTGCTGAAGAAGGTGAGCACCAATCAGGGCTTCATCCAGAACTTCCTCAGCAATAAGCAGACGTTCCCCTACCAGCTCTTCTGGCCTTACGGCTACGACGAGGAGTACAACGTGAACCTGAACCTGCAGAAGACGCATAACCCCGCCTTCGGCAGTGGAAAGAACAGCAATATCGATACTAACAACTAAAGACGACCGATGAATATGAAGAACCTCAAACAGAACATACTGACACTGATGGCCGCAGCAGCCCTGGTGGCACCCACCCTGACAGGCTGCTCCGACGAGCCCGATGGCGACAACTTCTTCACCTTCACTGGCGAGATGGCAAGCGACTACCTGCGCAACCGCTCTGAGTTTAGCGACTTCACCGAGATTGTCAACCGTGCCAACCAGCAGGGCAGCATCATGGACATGCTCTCCAGCTACGGCCACTACACCTGCTTCGTACCTACCAACGAGGCCGTACAGACCTATCTCCGTGAACGCGGACTGACGTCAATCAGTCAGCTCTCCGACGATGACTGCGACACGCTTGCCCGCACCCATCTGGTGAACAACATGTACTCGACCATCGATATGAACACCGACATGCTGCCGACGGCCAACCTCAACGGACGCTACCTCGGCACTGCCGACACCATCGATGCCAACGGACGCTCAGTCATCATCCTTGAGGGCTTGGCACGCATCGACTTTGACCTGAAGGACGACACTGTCGAGAACGGCATCATGCAGCCCATCGACCGCGTCATTGAGAAGTCGAACAGCTCCATTGCCGACCTTCTGCGCAACGACGACCGCGTAAGCCTCTTCTTCCAGGCCCTCCGCGCCACCGGCATTGAGGAGGAGCTCACCGCTATGGTGAAGGATGACAGCTACGATCCGCAGGCTTATCCTAAGTACTATTACACCAGCGACTTCTGGAAAGAGGTGGCTTGGGTTCCCGACACCAAGAAGTACGGCTATACCGTCTTCGTCGAGCCCGACACCGTTTACCAGCGTAAGTTCCGCGAGCTGGGCATCACCACTGACGGTTCGCAGGAGGGCAACCTCCGTGCACTCTACCAGCTGGCCTGCCACTATTACGACCATCCCAATGTCTTTGGCGACGATGTCAGCAAGCCGGGCCACGCCTTCGAGAACCTCTCCGACTCGGTGAACCCGCTGAAGCGCTTCGTCCAGTACCACATCCTGAACCGCAAGGTCAGCGGTACTGCCGACCTGACGCCCCTTATCCATAAGAAGATGAACGAGGCCTTCGGCGTTGAGACGACACTCGCCAACCCCGTCGACTGGTACCACACGCTGCTCCCCCACACCATGATCAAGATTGAGCAGCTCACCGTCGTCCAGTACCTCGGAAAGGGCGTTCGCTACGAGCGCTATGTCAACCGCCGCTACGACGACCAGTTCCAGTATGAGGGTGCCCTCATCGACAAGAAGGTGGAGAGCGAGTATGTCCACGATGGCATCAACGGCCACTTCTTCTATGTCGACGACATCGTGGCCTTCAGCAACGACGTAAAGAATAAGGTGCAGAACATGCGTATCCGCATGGACTTCTCGACCATCTTCCCCGAGGTGATGACCAACGACATGCGCCTCAAGGGCAACTACGACCAGGACGATGACTCCGGCACCCCCGACGACGCCACCGTACCCAAGAACGGCCGTAACTTCTACTTCCCTGAAGGCTATCTCGACGGTGTCTCGTTCAGCAACTGCCACCTCGTGCTGCGCCGGCCTCACCAGAACTTCTGGTCATGGCAGGGCGACGAGTGGAACATCTTCGGCGAGTACGACTTCACCTTCCGTCTGCCGCCCGTCCCCTATAGCGGCGACTGGCAGATCCGACTGGGCTTCTGCGGCCTGAAGACGCGTGGTGTGGCACAGATCTACTTCGATGGCATACCCCAGGGCATCCCCCTCGACATGACGCAGTATCTTAACGAGGAGGCCTTCATCGGTAGCCGTTTCGTGAACGACGAGACCGCCAAGAACTACGACGACATGACCGACGAGGAGAAGGCCAAGGAGCAGAAGGTGCTCAAGAACCTCGGCGCCTACCGTGCAGGCCGCAGCACCTACCACACCAACGGCTCCACGAAGTACTACTTCATTGGTAACTTCCGTACCTTCCGCCGCGTGCTCTGTCAGGTCCACATCGACGCCAACAAGGATCATTACCTCCGCTTCCGCGTCGCCTCCGACAGCAAGCAGGGTAACGACAACGAGTTCATGCTCGACTATCTGGAGCTGGTGCCCAAGACCGTCTACGGTGTCGACCAGGACGGAAAGCTTGAGGACGACCTGTAAATCAGTGAATAGTTAACAGTTAATAGTGAATAGTTATGATTACAAAAAACATAAGACTTCACCTCGCCGCAGGTTTGCTCTGCTGCGGCGTTGCCATAGCGCTCACCGCCTGCACCGACACCTGGGACGACCACTACGACGCTCCCACTGAAGGTGTCCAGCAGGGCTCGCTGTGGCAGGCCATCAGCCAGAACCCCGACCTGAGCAACTTCGCCTCCGTCATCAAGGCCTGTGGCTACGACGTGCCCCTGGGCAGCAGTCAGGTGTTTACCGTCTTCGCACCCACCAATGCTAATTTCTCACAGGCTGAGGCCCAGGCGCTCATCGCCCAGTATCAGGCCGAGAAGGGCAGCGTTGCCGACGAGGACAACACCACCATCAAGGAGTTCCTCCAGAACCACATCGCCCTCTACAACCACTCCGTGTCGAGCCTTAGCAACGACTCCGTGGTGATGATGAATGGCAAGTACATGCCGCTCACACATACCTCTTTCGGAGGAAAGACGCTCAACGGTTCCACGAAGAACAGCCTCTACGAGAATGGCGTGCTCTTCACCATCGACCAGAAGGTGGACTACTTCCCCAACGTCTTCGAGTACGTCCGTAAGGACAGCGACCTCGACTCGCTGGCCAGCTTCCTTTACAACCCCCGGTTCTACTACCGCGAGTTCCAGCCCGAACAGAGTGTTCCCGGTGGCTACGAGAATGGACGCACCGTCTATCTCGACTCCGTCTTCGAGCAGCACAACGAGCTGTTCTACGACCTGGGGCGCATCAACAACGAGGATAGCACCTACTGGATGGTCGCTCCGACCAATGCCGTGTGGAAGCAGCTCATCGAGGAGTACGACAACTACTTCAACTACCGCGACAACGTGCTCACCACCCAGAAGGAGTGCGACTCCATCCGCTACACCAATGCCCGCTTGGCTATTGTCGAGGGCACCATCTTCAGCCGTACCGTCAACCCCGACGCTCAGCTGCGCGACTCTGCCATGTCGACCAATGCACAGCTGGAGTACGCCTACCGGCGCTCACGCTGGGGGGCCGACAGTCTCTGCTACTACCAGTACTTCAAGCCCTTCGAGGCCGGTGGTATCTTCAACGGCACCACCGACGTGGCATGCAGCAACGGACAGGTGATGAAGGCCTCGCAGTGGAACATCGACAAGACGCAGACCTTCTTCCGTACACGCATCATCGAGGCCGAGGGCCGCACAGCCGTGCGCGAGAAGAGCAAGTGGTTCGACCTTACCAAGCGCGACTCCGTCTACTCGGTCAATGTCACCTCGCAGCGCGTAAGTCAGGACAACTACTTCTACTATCCGCTGGTGTCAAATCATCAGTACCTAGAGTGTACGCCCATTGCCGAGTCTGAGCAGATTGCCGTGACGTTCAACATTCCCGAGGTACTGTCGAACATTCCTTACGACATCTATCTCGTCATGGCACCCGCAGTGGCTGGCGATACCACCGCCATCGAGTCCGAGCGCATCCCAACGCGCGTCGTCTGCACGCTCTACCAGAAGACGCAGTCTGGCGCCGAGAAGATGTACACCCAGAAGAACGGCCGCCAAGCCGCCGGACTTGAACTGGGCTCCTTCGAAACGACAAAGGACAGCGTCGACATCTTCCGTCTGTCACCTGAGGAGGGCATCGTCTTCGATGTGTGCTCCTACGGACTGGCCACCGAGCAGACTGAGTCTCAGGTGCGTCTGAAGGTTCAGACCGACGTGTCGGCCAGTGAGAAGCGCCGTGGACTGTTCACACGTACCATGCGCATCGACTGCATCATCCTCAAACCCCACGTAGACTAATCCCCTAACGAACCCGCAGAAATATGAAGTACATGAAACGATATATCTTATTTGGACTGTCACTGTTGATGGCTTGCCCCCTGACGGTCTCGGCACAGGACGACGGTGACGACGAAGTTCAGGAGGCCGATGTCCGTACACTCACGCCTAAGAAGAAACAGTACGAGACACGTACCGTCAAGGGTATGGTCATCGATGCTGCCACGCAGCAGCCGGTCAGCGGTGCCATCGTAAGGGCCGCCGAAATCGAGGGTTACAGCGTACTCACCGAGGACGATGGCTGCTACGAGCTGAAGGTGCCCGTCTTCACGACGGCCCTGATTGTCACCACCCCCGACTACAACCCCGTCCGCATGGGCCTGCTCAACGATACCGACCAGCGTACCGCCCGTCTTTATCCTACAACGTTCAACGCCGAGTACGGCTTGCAGACCAATGTGCGCAGCGACTATGAGGCCAACGACTTCAAGTACAGCAGCATGGTCAACGTCAAGGAGGAGATTCAGAAGCAACTCGGCGCACAGGTGCATACTGTCAGCCGCTCGGGTCTTCCGGGCGTCGGCAGCGTCATGTTCGTCCAAGGTCTTAACTCGCTGAACGCCAACGCCCAGCCGCTCATCGTCATCGACGGAGTCATCGTCGACCAGCAGTATGGACGTAAGATGCTCCACAGTGGCTTCTATAACGACATCCTGTCGAACCTCAATGCCGCCGACATCGAGAAGGTGACGGTGATGCGCAACGGCACGGCGCTCTACGGCGCCAAGGGTGCCAATGGCGTCATCCTCATTCAGACACGGCGCAACAAGTCGATGGCAACCCGCATCACGGCCACCGTCTCTGCCGGTGTCGTCATGGAGCCCAAGTATGTCTCGATGATGGGTGCCGAGGACTATCGCGGCTATGCCTCCGAGCTTCTCAGCAGCACCAACACGCGGCTCAACAAGTTCAAGTTCCTCAACGACACGCCCTACCCCGAGAACTACTACTACACACAGTACCACCAGAACACCGACTGGAAGAAGTTCGTCTACCGCACGGCCTTCACCCAGAACTACGGCATCAACGTCGAGGGCGGTGACAACGTGGCCAACTACAACCTCTCCGTAGGCTTCATCACCAATCAGTCGGCCCTGAAGTTCAACAACATGAACCGACTGAACATCCGATTCAACACCGACATTGAGCTGTCACGACACCTCGGTGTACGCTTCGATGCCTCCTTCGGTAACACCACGCGCAACATCCGCGACGACGGTGCGCCCGAGGACTACGATGAGGGCACACCCACGGCGCCCACCTTCCTGGCCTACGCCAAGAGCCCCTTCCTCAGCGCTTACAGCTATGGTATGGGCGAGCTCTCAACAAGTCACTACGACATCGAGAAAGAGGACTACCTCAAGGAGGCTCTTATCAACTACAGCAACTACAACTGGCAGCTGGGCAACCCCGCAGCCATCAACGAGTATGCTGACGCACCTAACAAGAACCGCTTCGAGAACTCCATGCTCAATCTGAGCATCACCCCGAAGTATCGAATCAATGCCAACCTCACCGCCAGCGAGCACTTCAGCTACAACCTGGTCAACACCAACGAGAAGTATTATATCCCCGTCAACGGTACGCCGCAGTACTACGTCAGCACCATCGGCTCCTACCAGAACAACGAGATCAGTGCCTTGGCATCGAAGCAGAACTCCGTGATGAGCGACACGCGCCTCGACTGGCACAACCGCTACGATGCGCACGACATCCACGTCTTTGGCGGTGCCCGCATCAACTGGGAGAGCTACACCATGAACCGCCTGCTGGGCTACAACACGGGTAACGACAAGACGCCGAGGCTCGAGAACACTAACCCGAAGTTTACTGAGGGTATCAACGAGAACTGGAACTCACTAGCATGGTATGCACAGGCCGAGTACAACTACCTCAGCCGCTACTACTTGCAGGCCAACCTCACCATGGAGGGCTCGTCGCTCTTCGGACAGGATGGCGGCGACCTGAACTTCCTCGATGCCGCCTGGGGACTGTTCCCCGGCATCCAGGGCGCATGGGTCATCAGCAACGAGCCATGGTTCAATGCTCGCTGCTCATTGATCAATTTCCTGAAGCTCAACGTAGGCTTCGACGTCAGCGGTAACGACAACATCGACTACTATGCTGCACGCTCCTACTTCCGCTCGAAGCAGTTCATGAACGACCCTGCCGCCCTCTCGTTCGAAGGCATCGGTAACACGAAGATCCAGTGGGAGACCACCCGCCGCCTCAATGCCGGCATCGAGACCAGCCTCCTGAACAACCGTCTGGGCATTCGCTTCAACTACTTCCGCGCCACCACCAGCAACCTGCTCACCAAGCAGACGCTCGGATTCCTTTCGGGCCTCAGCGAGAACTGGTCGAACGGCGGTAAGCTGAAGAACCAGGGCTTCGACGTCACAGCCACCGCCAAGGTGCTCGCCCTGAAGGACTGGCAGTGGCAGCTGGGCGCCAGTGTAGGCCATTACAAGAACGAGCTCACCGAGCTGCCCGACGGCAACTATGTCGACAACGAGGTGCTCGGCGCTACCATCCGCTCACAGGTGGGTCAGCCACTGAACGTGTTCTATGGCTTCAAGACCAACGGGGTCTTCGCAACCTCCGAGGAGGCTGCCGCCGCAGGTCTCAGCATCAAGTCGGCTAACGGCTCGAAGGCTTACTTCGGCGCTGGCGACATGCGCTTCGTCGACCTCTACAACGACCCGGCTAACCCCGGCACCATCAACGACGACGACCGCACCATCATCGGCGATCCTAACCCTGACTTCTACGGCAACATCTTCACCACTGTTGCTTACAAGCGCCTCAAGCTCGACGTCAACTTCACCTACTCCTTGGGCAACGACGTCTATAACTACCTCCGTCAGCAGCTCGAGAGCGGATGCCGCTTCCTCAACCAGACCACGGCCATGAACCGCCGTTGGCAGGCAGAGGGGCAGCAGACCGACATGCCGCGCATCACCTTCCAGGATCCCATGGGTAACGCCCGCTTCAGCGACCGCTGGATTGAGGACGGCAGCTACCTCCGCCTGAAGACGGTCACCCTCTCCTACGACCTTCCGCTGCGCTCTGAGTTTATCCAGGGTCTGCAGTTCTGGGTTCAGGGTAACAACCTGCTGACGTTCACCAAGTACCTTGGCTCCGATCCCGAGTTCTCCATGACCTCAGCCGTCATCGGCCAGGGCATCGACATGGGTCTCGTAGGCCAGAGCCGCTCCATCGTAGCTGGCGTGAAGATCAACCTCTAAGCCCACCCAAGCCCTCCCAAAGGGAGGGATGTGGGTTAGATTTGCAAAAGAATTTTTTCATTCATTTAAATATAAAAGATATGATTTTATCACACAAAGATATAACAGCAAAAGCCTGTAGATGGTGTTTATCTATCTTAGCCCCCCTCACTTGGGGAGGGGTTGGGGGTGGGTTACTTACCTCCTGCTCCGATTTCTTCGACCAGGAGTCCGACCACGTCATCTACGCCGAGAACGAGCATCTCAACAATGCCGTCGACAGCGTTTATTCCATGACGGGCATCCTCAGTAAGCTGCAGACCATCGCCGACCGTACCATCCTCCTCGGTGAGCTCCGTGGCGACCTTGTCGACCTGACCTCGTATGCCGCCTCCGACCTGCGCGACGTCGCTGACTTCAACATCGGCAACGACAACCCCTACAACCAGCCCAGCGACTACTATGCCGTCATCAACAACTGCAACTATTTCATCGCCCATGCCGACACCGCCCTGCGCAACAGCCGCAACGAGTATGTCTTCATGCGTGAGTATGCTGCAGCCCGTACCATCCGCGCATGGACCTACCTCCAGCTGGTGCTCAACTACGGCAGCGTGCCCTTTGTCACCGACCCCATCCTCAGCAAGGAGGCGGCCGACATCGCCGAGAGTGGTACCCGCTACAACCTGCAGCAGGTCTGCGACTACTTCATCTCCGACCTGGAGAGTCTGCGCGGCAAGTACACCAATGCCGAGATCGACATTGCCAACGCCTACCCGGAGTACGGCAGCATCGGTGGCTACAACGTGCGCTTCTTCTTCTTCCCGCTCGACATTGTCCTCGGCGACCTGCACCTCTGGCGCGCCAGCCTCAATGGCAACCGCGATGAGTTCAAGACGGCAGCACAGTGCTACTACCGCTACATCAACGAGCGCAACGGCGAGAACTCGGCCTATCCCGTCGGCGACAACTATGTACGCTGGCAGCAGGGAACCACCACGTGGATGTCGATGCTCGATTCTTGGTCAACCACCTTCGTCAACTACCCAGCCTTCACCACCACGTCGGAGATTATCACGCTCATTCCCGGCGGAACCAGCCGCTCCGACGGTAGCTACAGTGAGCTGCGCGACCTTTTCTGCTCAACAAACGACAACGACTACCAGCCCTCCATCATGCCCTCGCTGGCCATGCAGGAGATCAGCGAGTCACAGGCCTTCTGTGCGCCTGACAACACGGGCTTCAATGTCTCTTATGCCCCCACGGGTCTCACCGACCATCAGTCCGGCGACCTCCGTCTTGCGGCAGTATGGACCGAGGACGAGCATGGCGCCACCGACCAGGCCACAGGCGAGTATATCGAGACGTCGAGCATCGCCAAGTACGGCATTGTCCAGAGGGGCATGACGACGAAGAGCGTCTACAACGTCCGTATCTACCGCAAGCAGATGCTTTACTGGCGCATGGCCGAGGCCTTCAACCAGGCTGGCTACCCCCGTCTGGCCTTCAAGATTCTGGAGACGGGCCTCAACAACGAGGTGTTGCGTGAGACGGAGGCTTACTACGCTGAGCAGGACACCGCCTTCTTCCGTAGCTTCGACTTCCCCGCCATTCGCTACGGCCTCTACACCACTGAGGACTGGATTGGCACGTCGACCATGGCTGCCAACCACAACACCATCGGCATGCACACCCGTGGTTCCGGTTGGACGCCCATGAACGACTTCTACCGGCTGCCCAACGACACCATCGAGCCCGATGCCGCCAAGCGCAGCCAGCTCATCGCCGAGCAGCAGCAGTTTGTCGACAGCCTCCTGCTCGATGAGAATGCCCTGGAGTTTGCCTTCGAGGGAACACGCTTCTACGACCTGATGCGCTTTGCCATCCGTAAGGGCGACCCCTCTGTCCTCGCCGATCGCGTCTATGCCCGCCGCGGGCGCAACGCCGCTGCCGGCCAGAGTGGCATCACCGTCAACCTGCGCGACCAGCGCAACTGGTACCTGAACTGGAACAACAAGATTGGACTCTAATCCCCTCATCCCCCCTTCGGGGGGACCGTGGGGGGTCCCTATCCCCCTTGCCCCCAACTCATCATCAATGGGTTGGGGGTCATTGAATAGGAACGATTGTCGTATATCTGCAGTGATGAGATTATTAAGCTACCTCTTCTTACTGGCCATGTGGTTCGTATGGACAGCGGACGCAAGCGCACAGGACACCAATGAGTTCCAGCGCATTGCCAAGCGTATCATGGACGCCTATGACTCGGATAACGAGCTGCAGCATGCCCCTGACACCGTCCATCTTTATGGTGGGGCCTATCTGGGTGCCAGCAGTAATGGACGCGCCATGCCTTCAGCCTATGTCACCTATTTGAAAGACAAGCTGCTGCTCACGAGTCAGCTTTCCGTTGACTTTAGCGAGCTAAACACAGAGAAGGACGTCAGCACCAACTTTACGAGCGGCGCCGACCGACTGACCAGCACGAACGTCCTGACACGATACGAGAAGCAGGACTTCTCCACACGTCTTGACTATCAGCCCAGCAAAGGCCACATCTTCAGCATCGGCGTCTTGGAGAGCTTCAATCACAATCATGTAGACGAGAACACCATCAAGAACGGGCACGAGGCCGACGGCACGCTCCAGGAGTCTTTCTATGAGGAGCAACGCCGCTCCAATCGCGACTTGAAGCTGGGTGGTCTCATGCAATATATCTGTGACTTCGAGAAGCTGGGGCGACTCACGACCCGCCTGAACCTGAAATACAACTATAAACCCACCACCGTGGCTTCCGACACGTGGGCTGTCCATTCCGATGCCTCGCTGCGCCACCAGCAGCAGACGCTCTATAACTTCGACCCTTATGCCATGGTACGCCTGCAGTCGAAAGTATGGAACGGCTTTAATTTCAGTTTGGAGGAGAAGTACACCCTCGAGAACATGCGCATCAACGATACGGAAACGACGTTCAACTTCGACACCCGCTCCGCGCTGTCATCGCTGTCGGCAGCCTATTCCCACCATTGGCTGGCCCTCGACGCGACATTCCGCTACGAGCACTTCGTCAATGATATCGATGACCACCGCCCAACAGTCAGCACAAAGCATTACAACGACTGGATGCTGGCGGCCAGGGCCACCGTGAAATGGGGCGCAAAGAACAAGTTCACGTTGAGTCTCGACCGCGACATCCAGCGGCCCACTTACACGCAGCTCTACCCCTTTGTCCACATTGGCAGCAGCATCGGCGTCATGGTGGTCGGCAACACGGCACTTGCCCCATCGAAAAGCACTCAACTGAAAGGCAGCTACACTTACTCGGGCACTCATTGGACCCACACTCACAGCCTGGCCTATAAGCACATCAGTGATGACATCTCACAGGTATCGTCCTACGACGAGGCTTCACAACGTTCGGTGAAGACTTGGCTCAACGATGCCCGTTACCGCTACCTGCGCTATGCTGCTGAGGGTGAGATGCGCTACGGAGTGTTCACGATGACGATGGGATTTCATGCCCAGTGTCTTGACTATGACGGCCAGAACGTGTCGTCAGACAATGCCTGGTCATACAGTTTCAAGGCACGTCCCCAGCTCAAGCTGCCCCACGACTGGACCTTGGCCACCGTTCTGCTCTATACGGGTCGCGAGACGCATCGCTACTACTACAATCAGTCGAACCTCTACTGGTCGTTCCGTGCCGTGAAGCAACTGGGCAGCTGGGCTCTTTACGCGTTCGTTCAGGACATCCTTCAGCCCGACCAGAAGCAGATGCTCACTAACACCGACCAGACAACGATGACACTGACCCGGCCCAACACCCGCTGCCTCATCGTAGGCTGCTCTTACTCTTTCTGATAGTAAGGTGTAACCAAATCGTCTCCGCATTTCTTAGTCACGAACAATTGCTGAAATGCGGCGGCTGACAGCGTGCTGCTCCTAGAAGTCTTTGGCTTTGCTCCTAGAAGTCTCCCACTTTCCTCCTAGAAGTCTCCGACTCTGCTCCGAGCAAAGCCAGAGACTTCTCGGAGCAGAGTCGGAGTATGAAAATAGAGGTGGGCAGCGACCTTCAACGGCCATTTCAAGCTAACCCCTTCATATCTGAATTTTAATTTATTTTGTAACGATAATGCTTGCTTCCGGTTTTTTGCGTGGTCTGCCACGCTTTCTGCCAGCCTTTCTTGATTTATAGCCAGGCTCGCAGCCCTTGGGTACTTCAAAGCCGAATACCTTGCATATCT